>Ga0255776_10000057_pt1 | contig 108207 bp, 98 predicted proteins | sample 071ome_19_FD_179974 | JGI IMG/M metagenome (GOLD analysis project Ga0255776, IMG submission 179974) | Coastal salt marsh microbial communities from the Groves Creek Marsh, Skidaway Island, Georgia - 071413AT metaG (version 2) | ecosystem: Environmental > Aquatic > Marine > Intertidal zone >...
AGGCCGACAGTCAAACCATTTTCTGTAAAGCCGGCAGGCAAAGTAAGAGCCGGCAGGCCAAACAGGCTTGCAGGATTGGTATTGTTTTTAACAGTCGCAAAAGTTGATACGCTTTCACCGTTCAGTATTAGCATGTCAGATTCTTCATCAATTGATCTTGCTGTCACCGGCACAGTCGGATAGATCATCGCGCCAATATTCTGCTCCATGTAAAAGTTAGAAAGTTCTAACATCAATTCATCACGCAACACCAAAGCCTGCTCGTAAGCTTCGCGGGGAACGGGTTCAGAAAGAATAAACTCAAGAGTGGCTAGCACATCCTGGCTGGCAATTTGTGCAACCAAAGCTTCCAGTGTCAGTTGCGGGTAATAAGCCTGCAGATAAGCTCTAAGATCACCCAGGGCTTCATAAATAACAATCGTATCGCTGGTGGCTGCAGCCTGTTCAACAAGGCTTGCAACGTCTACCTCTACCAACTCAATGTCACTAGTATCCAGTTCTTCCAATGCTGTTTGTACAACTGCGGCAACATCCGCTTCCAGATTCTCATAAAAATAGCCGCGCGGGATACCGATTCTTAATATAGCGTCATTTGAACCTTCAGCGCTGTTATTTCCAGTGAGGATGTCATCAATTGCAGAAAGTAATTCAGCACTGTTTGCCATCAGGCCGATAGTGTCATGTGTATGGGATAAAGGTGTCACTGCTTCTGAAGGATAACGTCCGGGTGAAGGGCGAAAACCGACAACGCCATTCAGTGCTGCAGGAATACGGCATGAACCGCCGGTATCGGTACACAAGCCCCAGTCCACCAGACCGCTTGCTATAGCAACCGCTGTGCCACCACTACTGCCACCAGCAAAACGCTCCGGGTCATGGTAATTACGTACGGCACCAAAAGCGGCATTATTGCTGGTTATACCAAAAGCCAGTTCATGCATATTGGTTTTTGCCAACGGGATAGCCCCGGCATCAATCAGTCGCTCCACAACAGTATTGTGTTCTGCTGGAATAAAATCACTAAGCCCAGGCGTTCCTGCCGTATTGGCAACACCGGCAAGATGAATGTTGTCTTTAATCACAAAATAAGGGCTGATGACACCAAAGCTTTCAGCATTGGAGGATGGAAACTGGCCTGCTGAAACTTCAGAGATCAGGGCATTTAAAGATGTCAGGGATTTCATGTCTGCAGTTTCCTGTGAGTTATCAGTACAAGCCACTATCACAAATAGGCAGGCTAGAAAGAATGCAATATTTTTTAGTTGCAAATTATCACCTTGTATTTTGTCATCGGTTTTGCAGGTCGTTGAAAACAAAGCTGGCAACATCCCGAATATCCTCTGCTGATAATGACAAGGCAAAAGGCGGCATCAGGTTTCTACCCTGTGCAACTCGTTGCTGAACGGCATTAAAATCTGTCAGATTTTCCAGGACGGCCCCACCACCATGACCGCCTTTACCGTCTTCACCGTGGCAGGCAACACAGTTTCGAATAAATAAGCTCTCACCATTTGCCAGATCGGCAACTCCGGCTGCGAGTGTGAATTCCAGTTGATTTTCTTCTGTGACTCCCAGCATGGCTTCAGGCGGCAAGGATTCCAGATTGCCATCTAAAGAAAACAACCAGATGCTGTCACCACGACGGGAATTGGCAAACAGGCTGCCTCCTGAAAAAGCCGCGACATATTGTTGTCCTTCATGCTCAAAAACACTGACACTGGTATTAACGCCGGCATCCGTCTGAAACTCCCAGAGCTGCAATCCGGTATCAGAGTCTAAAGCCGTCAGGCGGCCATCATTCCGGCCAACAAATACCAGACCGCCAGCGGTGGCTGTACTGCCACTATAACAGCGATCCTGCCAGCGATAGCGCCATTTGACAGTATTACTTGTCATGTCCATGGCAGCAATGATGCCACGAGGCGCAACGGGGGCAGTACCAAAAGGGCCGCCAGTATAAATTTCGCCTTCTTCAGCCAGTTCATTATCGGAATCACCTCCCTGATAGCTGCCAGGAAGATCTGTTGCACAAACAAACAAGGTTTGCCTTATCGGGTCATAGGAGCTTGGAGGCCAGTTAGCTCCACCCATAGCACCAGGCGCAATAATAACGCTTTGTTCTCCAAAGAAAGGTGTGAAGATTCGGCCCTGATTGATCAAGGGGAAGCCTTCAACCGCCATATCCAGTTCCTGCGGAACAACCGGGTCACCAATAGGATAAGGCTGAGTCGCTGCCGTTGCCTGACGTGGTTCCTGTAAAACAGGGCGCTCTTCAATACCAATTAAAGGCTCACCTGTGATGCGATCAAGGATGTACACCCAACCGGTTTTATTTACCTGGGCCAAACCTTTACGCAATTCTCCGTCGATTTCTACATCAAACAGAACAACCGGATTACTGGCATCATAATCCCAGATATCGTGATGCACTTCCTGGAAATGCCAACGGTATTCCCCTGTCATGGCATCAACTGCAACAATGGAGTCAGAAAAAAGGTTGTCACCGGGTCTGACGCTTCCATTAAAGTCAGGGCCGGGGTTGCCGGTTGAAAAATAAAGTAAGCCTAACTCTGGGTCTACTGCCGGTGTATTCCAAACGGTAGCGCCTCCTTTAGTCCAGACTTCATTATCCTGAGACCAACTGTCATGGCCGAATTCTCCGGGCCCCGGGACGGTATAAAAGGTCCAGACCCTATCACCGGTAGCAGCGTCAAAAGCGCTTACACGGCCACGTACACCGTATTCGGCTCCGGCATAGCCAGTAATAACCAGTCCGTTGTAATAAAGTGGTGCGCTGGTAATACTAAAACCTTCCTGCCAGCGTTCAGTTTGTACTGACCATACTGGCTCGCCGGTTTTTTGATCCAATGCAATCAGGCGGTTATCCAGTAAACCGACATAAACTTTCCCATCACCGAGAGCAACACCACGGCTATTCCAGCCACAGCAGATGACATCAATAGTGGCATCAAGGTTAGCCTCAAATGACCAGAGAATTTCCCCACTTTCAATGCTTAAGGCAAAGACATCATCTTCACCTGTGGCAACATAAAGTACGCCTTCATAAAAAATAGGCTGCCCTTCTCCCGAATAAATCGGCTCCAGGCCGGAACCGTTAAGGTGCGTACGCCATACTGCCTTAAGCGAATCGACATTATCACGGTTAATCTGGGTAAGAAGTGAATAGCGTTGGTTATAAAGATTGCCACCATTGGTAAGCCAGCCTTCTTGAGGAAAGGCTAACAGCTCCTCTGCGGAAAAGGCTGGAGCCGCCTGAATTCTTTCGGCGGTTTGAGCATGCAGGGCTGCACTATGTGGCAAGCAAATAATGATAAAAGCATATATATAGCGAAGATGGTTTTTAAAAAGAAAGTTGGTCGGAGAAGCGTTATTTTTCTTAGACATTTATATACTCCAATGCTTAATTATTTTTATTGAGGAGAGTTTAAAGCTTGTAAAGGCTTTTGTTAATGGCCATCAAAAGAGAAGTTTGAGACTTCTATCTTGTTTAGCTTTTTATTCTTTAAGCTCAACTGAAAAATTCGCAATATCTTCAATATGGCTTATCGTGGAATCGAAAACAGGCACACTTACATCTGATTGCTTAACCAGGCCTGATAATTCAGTACATGCCAAACAGATAGAATCCGCACCTTGCACCACGAGCTCTTTTGCAAATTCAATTACTCTTGCTGACCTTGACACGTTTCCCGCACATAAATCATTGAAAATAATGCTATCTAATTCATTTTGATTAAGTTCGTTAAGATATGAGGTTTTAATTCCATATTCTTTCATTCGATCATCATATATTTGATGTACTTTAGTATGCTCTGTTCCCAAGATGCCTGTATTTTTTAAATTTTTAAAAGCTAATTTTTTTACAAGAGAGTCAGCAATATGAAGAAATGGTACTGGGCAATTGGCCTTTAATTCTTCTGCAAACATATGCACAGTATTACAGGGAATGGCGACACACTTAACGCCCGAGTTAATAAGACAAGGCAGGCGGGATAATAAATACTCTTTTAATTCAGGATACGATTTTGAAGCCAACCAGTTAACGACCCGCTCACTATCCAGGCTTAATATCATGATCTCCGGACTATAAGCATTGCCCGATTTTTCCAGAACAAGTTCATTGAGATATTTATAATAGGTAGCTGTTGATTGTGAGCTTAGGCCACCAAGAATTCCTATCACAAGAATATAACCTCCCTGTTTTCAAAAACTTTATTTAACGCTCAGACATAGCGTTTACTTTTTTAAGGCACCAATGTTCTGGCAATTCTGAAGCCAACATCATCCCGGCTTTCATTGCTGTAATCCCGGTAAGACAAACGCAGTTCGGTAATAGAGCCATGCGCCCAGCTTGAACCGCGTACGACATGGTAGGTGCCGGAGTCTGGGCCATAGGGGTCCACTTCTATGTTGTTGCCTAACTGTATGGACGTTCCATAATAGTCATGTACCCATTCGGCCACGTTGCCGCCCATGTCATAAAAGCCATTGGCATTGGGCGGGAAGGAGGCGACTGGCGCTGAGCCAACAAAGCTGTCGTTATAGTTGGTCAACACCCGGCCAAGAATGGAGGCAGCGCTGATATCAGCATAGTTGCCGTGGTTTGGTGGGGGTGGCAGTTCAGGCCCCCAGGGGAATTTCAATAGGCTGGTCGGGTCATTACTTTCAACCCGCGCAGCCCAGGCCCATTCAGCTTCAGTCGGCAGGCGGTAACCGGAACTGTTCGGATTCGCGCCCACTACCCTGCCATTCTGTACAGTATAAAAAAGCGGCAGGCCTTCTTGCTCACTGAGCCAGTTACAATAAAGCGCAGCCTGTTCCCAGGTGATATCAACAACAGGCTGGTTATTATTGCTCAGGGAAATTCTGTCGATAACGCCGGACGAATGCTCGGGGTCAAATAGTTTGTATTGTGCATTGGTGACTTCGGTTAAGGATAAGTAATAAGGTTTGGTCAAACTGATAGAACGCAAAGATTCATTGGCCTGCCTGCCTGCTTCACGTCTGGATGCGCCCATCACAAAATCACCGGGGTAAAGTAATTTTAATTCCTGGCCGTTAGCGCTGGTGATCATTGGCTGGATATTGTTGATACGTTCCTGCTCCAGCGTGATCAGCGAAACATTGAGTCGTTGTTCCAGTCCCGGACGCGAAACAAATTCCTGCACAAAAGGTACAAAACCTTCGGCACGGACTTCAATAGTCTGGGATGCGGCCAGAAGCTCCACAGTCTGATTGGCCGGTCCGCGAAACTCGCCATTGATATAGAGCTCGGCATCTGGTGGATTGGCAATAATAACGACCGAACTGAGAATAGGTTCAAGACTGACATCAAGAGCCAGCTCTTCATCGGGACGGGTCTGGATGCTGCGGCGCAGTTCTTCATAGCCATTCAGGAAGAAGGTCAACTCATGGCTTTGCCCAGGTGCGATAGTCAGTTCCAGCGGGGTCTGTCCCTGATAAGTCCCATCCAGCGTGACGCCGGCATTGCTTGGTGTGGATTGTAAAAGTACGAGGCCATCGGCCTGTTCCAGTTCGATTAACGGTAAATCCTGATCGACCCTTGCAGTCACGCTCAGATTTTCTGTCCAGGCTTTATGTGCATTAAGTTTAACCAGCACTTCATGTTCGCCCTGCAGTAATTCGGTACTGAGAGGTGTCAGACCAATTTCCTCACCATCAATGGTGACAGTCGCACCTGCTGGCGAGGTGGCAAAACTGACATTGGCCCAGGCTGGCAATAGTTCAACGCTAAGACTTTGCTCTTGCTGGCGCCCTTCAATCTCAATTACCTGCTCTACAGGTTCGTAACGTTCTTTTTGGACAAAAATTTCATGCTCGCCGGCAGCGAGCTCAATTCTGCTTAAAGGTGTCTGACCGATGCTTTCACCATCAATAAAAACACTGGCAGCTTCGGTATTGCTGTTCAGGTTTAAAAAGCCGGGCAAGGGTAATAATTGCACCTGAAAAGTTTGTGCCTGGGCATCACCAACGGTGATGGTGGTATCAATATCGTAATAACCTTCTGCATTAATCGTGATGTTATGATCACCCGCCAGCAACAGATAACGCGGGCCGATTTTTATGGCCAGTGGTGAGCGCACATCAACAATGCTGCCGACAGGTTGTGCATCAATAAATATGGATTTGGCGGAGAGTACAAACCATGCTGCCAATGCAAAGCAGACCAGCACGAAGGCAATGGCCAGCTTGACAGGGCTGGGACGAAACGAAAAAGCCTCAGCATTGGTATTATGCGGCGTGAAATCAATTGGCGTAATGATTTCATCCGGCTGCTGTTCATGTTGAGAATGTTTCTCCTGACTCATCTAGCTTCTCTTAATTTCGCTGCTTAAACAGGTTCATTACAAATAACTGTGACAACTGGCTCTTCACCTGAAAACGGCACAATAAACTCGGTTCGCACATCACGGTAACCCGGTCTTACACCTACGGCAGTATAAATCCCGGGATTAAGTTCAAGTGTTTGCGCATTGAACATGCCAAGCTCGCTGACACGTAACACCGTCACGTTGGTCACACCATCCGAGTTTAATGTGACAGGCACGGGAACTCTCGCTTTGTCCAGATAACTTCGCAAAGTAACAAGCTGTTCATAAAGCCGGGTATTCTCCTGCACCAGCGTCAAGGCTTCGTTATAAACAGTAATGCTTTGCTGATAAACCGCGTCTTCTGCCAGGCGTAATGGAGCATTAATAATATTGTTTAAAAAAGTATCCAGATTGGCTCTGGTTTGAGCGCGTTCGCGACCATTGACGGCAGAGACCACATTGGCATCTATGGCAAGTGCATTATTGTAGGCCTGCAAGGCATCCTGCCAGCGTTCGGCAGCTTCGTGTTCCTGTGCGGCAGTGAGCTGAATGTTTAAATCACGAGAAGTGATCATGGTTTCAGCCTGTGTAATGGCTGCCCGAGCATCTGAGGATTCAGGCTTCAGGTTTAAAGCCCGGTTAAAAGATTGCAGGGCGACTTCAGGGTTATTATTTTGAATGGCACTGAAACCGGCTGACATGAAGTTCAGGAAATCACGATCCACAATATCAATATTGGTTTGCGTAATCGCATTTGCAGCCCCGCTATGGGCAGGGTCGATCACTGCTGCTTCGGTATAAAATTCCAGTGCGCTTTCCAGATCATTGCTTGCACGGCGGGCATCGCCCTCTTCCAGCAAGGCAAGTACTTCGGGCAACAAACCGGCTCTTTCCATGCCGGCCAGGGCGGACTCTGAATCGGCATCAATTAATAAAGCGGTAGCAAAGGACTGTTCAGCTTCAGCGGGCAAACCCGCCTCAATAGCTGCATAGCCTTCTTCAATAGAATTAGTTAAGACGACCTGGCTTAATCCTTCCAAAGATTGCAGTGCTAACAGGCTGCGTTGGTAAATTTCCTGCGCTTCCAGGAAACGTTGTTCGCGATAAGCGATATCACCTTCAATGGCGATGTCCAAAGCTGCCTGGTAGGCATCACCGGCCCAGCTTTCAACGGAGATTTCTTCCAGCTGCTCCTGCAATTCAAGTATTTGTGCCAGCACATCCTGGGCCTGTTCACGCTCCCGTAACAGCTGGGCTTCTTCAAAAGGCGAAAAGGCTTCCTGCGGCGTTGACCGTTCTACCGGAATAATGACGGGCGCGACATTTGCCGGATCTGGCGTGGCAATGTAGCGAGGCAGTATGAAAATTACGGCCAGTACCAGCACCAGTAACAGGGAAAAAATCCCCCAGAGGATTTTAGTTTGCTGTTGCTGTTTAGCTTTATGCGCCTGCACATCACCCATGCCGAAAATCTGAGCCGGGGTTTGCTCAGCAGGCGGCAATGCATCATTCTCAGATTGTTTGGAGGAGTTATCAGCCATGCTGAATACTACTACGGGGCAGTCTTGGCGTCACACGTCTTCTGAAGAAACCGGCATACCAATCTCATTGGCATACATATCAGCCAGGATTTCACGCCACTGTTCATACTGGCTTTCAACATTGCCAGATAAGGTGACAGAGCGCTCTTCCAGCTCGATAGTCTGCGGTGCAACTTCGTTACTCAGAGACTGACCCAGCTCGGCCAGCGCCTCAACATGCAGCAAGGCCTCATCACCGGCCCGAAAGGCTTCCTTGATCAGCCAGCCACCGCCGAGAATACCGGCATAAGTCCCTACTCCGGCCAGGCTGCTGTTGCTTTGAGTAGAAGCCAGACCGCCTACAATAGCTGCTATACCAAGAATCATGTTGCGCCGTGATTCACGTTGCAATCGATCCAGCTTCATGACTTCGTCATAGCTCAGACGGCGAAATTCGGTATAGGGCGCTTCCATTTGCCGCACAAAATTCGAGTAGTAATCCTGCATGGTATCGACATAGAGATAGTCGCGTTCGCGGATGGTTTCTATCCGTGACAGCATTGGATCATTTTGCGCGGGTAGCCGTTGTACCTGCAGTATGCCATTGCGGTCAGTGCTTAAATATTGATCGAAAGCCTGTGGCGCGAAACTACGGGCAAACTGTATTTGCGAAATTGTACGGATGTTGAGCAGGTCTTCTCGTTCCAGATTCTGCTGGCGATAGCGCAGAATGTCGTTGGCAATGCGGTTATATAAACCCTGGAAGGAATCGCGTGAGCCTTGCAGGCGGTTGTCATAGCTGTAGCGGCTGACGACTTCTTGATATTCCTTATCTATCCAGACCCGGCCACTGGAATCATTGACCTTGATATGTACCAGCATGGTTTCGCCATCTGATTGCAATATGGTGCCGTGTACCGCCAGATCAGAACTGCTCAGATCGTTGGGAATGACTCTGACGACACCCCAGTTACCAGTACTTTGCAATGTGTCAGATAACATGTTGGCGACATAATAGGTTTCAGCCATCCTGACATCACCGAAGGTCAGCTCCTGCTGATCGTCATCGATTTCATCAAAACCTGGGTTAAACACGGCAACGCCGATATCCAGCAACTCATCTTCCGGGATATTGTTCTGCTCAATTAGTGCTTCGGTAATGGTGGTGGATTTTACCGTTTGAGTACTGCAGGCACTCAGGCCAAGCAGCGCTATGCATAGCAATAATAACGTTGTCTTTATGTTCATTTTCATACCCTAAGCAAGCAAAGAGGTATGCCCTCTTTATTCTATGCCCTCCGCTTCAAACTCTGCCACTGCTTCCTGGGGAATAGGCAAGCCTGTATAAGTTCGGTATTCGTTCCAAAGCCTTTCTCTTAACTCCGGATCAGGTTCGTTCATTGCTGCCTCGCGCAACTGACGGGCAACAACATCATCATCATTACCGCTGGGGATATCAGCAGGTGGTGGAAAGCTTTCCTGGTTGCTGTTATCAAAGTCCCCTTCCCTGGACCTGCCCATATTTGGCATTCTCCCAGCACCTGAGCTGGAAATTGGCGGTGCCGAAGCGATAACAACAGGGCTGTCTCCGCTGCCATCACCTTCTCTGCCTGATCTGCCTGTACCACCGGCAGTGCCACCACCTGTTCCGCCAGCACCATTTTCATTCGCAGCGCCCTGAGCCTGTTCGCGTTCACTGAGAATCATGCCATCAAAAACAGCTATGCTTTCATTGAGTCGACCATCCAGCACAGCCTGTCTTTCAGCTGCGGTCATTGGCTGGCTGCCACCGCCGTTTACACCGCCGAAAGGATCATCACCAGGGCCACCCTGTCCGCCAGCTGTTCCGGCTGCAACAGTGCTACTTGAACCTATACCACCAAAGGGATCATCACCCTGCCCGCTGCCATCTGCCAGCGGATCATTGCCATTACCAGTTCCTGCCCCCTGCTGGCCTGAACCAAATATATCTTCCAGGCCTGCTGTGCCCGTTCCCGGCAAAGTGCCAGTGCCACCGGGAAAAGGATCCAGACCGGGCAAGCCGCCAGCCTGGACGCTGACATCAACGCCACCATCTCCGCTGCCACTGCTGTCACCATTGCCGGAAGTACTAGAGGCTGTTGTTCCGGGCATATTGCTACCGGGCTGAGAGCCTGGCAGGCCAGCACTTGTTGAACCAATCGTGCCGGAAGTAGAACTGCTGGTGCCCTGATCGCCACCACTGGGTTGCGACGGCAATCCTGAGGAACTTGACTGCGAGCCTGTTGGTGAAGGCAGTGAAGCCGTTGATGGCATGCCTCCGGAAGAAGAGGAAGTACCCGTTTGACCCGAAGCAGAAGTTGATGAGGAACTGCTGGACGATGAACTTGAGCTTGAGCTCGATGAGGAGCTGGACGAACTGGAACTGGATGATGAACTCGAAGAAGAACTGGACGACGAGCTGCTTGACGACTCCTGTGAGGTGCTCGTAGTCACTGATGTCTGGCAGGCGTTTAAGCCAAGAGCCATTATCAGTATGGCTGAACTTAGTAAATTTCTGTTCATTGTTCTACTCAATTCTGCTCAGTTGTTCTAACCAGTCTCGCCGCTACAAAATAACCGTTAATTTCGGTTATTATCCTCCGCCCAAGCCTGCTGCTTGTCAAGAAACAAGTGCCCAAAATGATCAGTTCTGGCGCACCATTCAGTTCCAATTAATGTTGTGGAATTTTTTTCCATAATCAAGGCCGGCCCAACGATTTTTTGCCCTGCTTTCAGGGCTTCACGCTGGTAAATACTGACCCTGGTATCAAATCCATAAAGTTCCATTTGTTTAATTGCCAGCGCCGGTTCTGTTTGAGTGAGCGTTTCAAGATCATGTCCCTTACCTTGTATTTCTACTGATATACGTAAATTAACCAGTTCCGGTTCAGCCTGCAGTTGGTGCCCGTAGCGGCTTTTATGCAGTGCATGAAAGTTGTCGCTGGTTGTTTTTATGCCTTGCCAGGGCAGATTTAAGCTGGATGACTGCCCGGCATACCTCAGGTCTGCACTGTATTCGATGAGAGCATCCTTGCTGCTAACCTGCTCCAGGCTTAATTCTTTTAATGCCCGGGTTTCCAAAGCTGTCAAAATCTGCTCAATTGCCTTTTCGTCTGCATCAACAAGCAGGCCTTGATAACTATGGCTCAGATTGCGTTTAACCGGTGCCACCAGCATGCCAAAAGCTGACAAAACCCCGGCATGACGCGGAACCAGGGCCTGGTTCATGCCCAGCGCATCTGCCAGGGCACAGATATGCAGGCCGCCAGCACCACCAAAGCAGCAAAGCCGGAAAAGCTTAGGATCGTGGCCTTTCTCAACGGAAATGGCTCTTAATGCCTGTGCCATATGTGAGTTGGCTATAGTGACTATTCCTTCGGATACTTCTTCGATAGTAAGCACTAACTTTTTAGCTATTTTGGAGATTGCTCTCTCGGCTGCGGTGTAATCAAGCCGGATGTCTCCGCCCATGAAGGATTCTGCCTGCAGACGACCTAGTATCAGATTTGCATCGGTAACAGTCGCGTTCAACCCGCCCAGCCCATAGCAGGCTGGGCCCGGGTTTGCGCCAGCGGATTCCGGGCCAACATGTAACAGGTTTCCGGCATCCAGATAGGCGATTGAACCTCCTCCTGCACCAATGGTATGCATATCAACCATTGGCACGCCGACCGGATAAGTGCCTATAGCCCCTTCACTGCTTAGTTGTATGTTGCCTCCCCGCAATAAGGCGGCATCGGTGGAGGTTCCCCCCATATCAAAAGTCATTAAATTGGATATTTCCAGGCTTTTAGACAGATAACTGGCTGCCGCCAGCCCTCCGGCAGGCCCGGATAACAGCAGGTTCACCGCCTTGTCGGCAGCCTGCTCTGCACTGATAGTACCGCCAGAGGATTGCATGATGGACAACGGAGAGGGTTGGCATGCTGCGTTTAATTGGAGCAAATAATTCTTTACCAGCGGGCTCAAGGATGCGTTAAGCCAGCAAGCTATACCGCGTTCGTATTCCTTGTATTCAGGCAACACATCAGAAGAGCAGCAAATAAAAGGCTGCCAGCTCAGATTATCCTGGAGGTAGTCTGCCACCAGCTTTTCATGCCGATTATCAATAAATGAAAACAACAGATTGATGGCAATGGCGTCGGGCCGCAATAGTTCCAGCTGTCCTACAAGGGTCTGGAGGTTTGAAGTATCTGGCGCTTCCAGCTCCTGACCTGAGGCATCAAAGCGCCCGCTAATTTCCAGGCAAAGCTCTTCGGGAACCGGCGGTTTTCGCGGCGGGCTTTCAAGTTGATAAAGCTTTGGCCGGGTCTGGCGTGCAATCGTCAGCATATCCCTGAAACCGCGGTTGGTAATAAATGCAGCCTTCACGCCTTTATTCTCCAGCGCGGCGTTGGTGGCGACAGTGCTACCGTGAATGATTGTTATTTCACCAGCTCTAACGGGTTCAACTAGACCGAGTTCGGCAATGCCTTGTAGAATGGCGCGCTCCGGAGCGTCTGGTGTTGACAGTACTTTATGTGTTTGCAGCTTGCCTTGCTGAAGCAAGACAAAATCGGTGAAAGTTCCACCGGTATCTATACCCAGAGTTGCGTGTGATTGCGGTTTCATAATGCTTATCGGCAATGTTTGGACGGGTAATTATACGGATACTTAAGCTGCATGGTCGATTAATCATGGCTGGATAGCCAATAAATAGCCGATAAGCGGTGCGCTGAAATAAATGCCTGAATTACCAGAAGTTGAAACAACCTGTCGTGGCATACAAAGCCATATTGAAGGTAAAACCGTTCAAGGGGTTGTTGTGCGCCAGGCTCAACTGCGCTGGCCGATTTCTCCTGAATTGACATTATTATTGCCTGGTCAGCGAATCAAGAAAGTCAGCAGAAGGGGTAAGTATATTTTACTGGAAACCGCTGCCGGCTATTTTTTGATTCATTTGGGAATGTCGGGTAGTTTACGCATTGCCAAACAGTCAGATGAGACTAAAAAGCACGATCATGTCGACATTATCTTAAAAAATGGAAATATATTGCGCTATCATGATCCAAGGCGTTTTGGTTGCATGCTGTGGGCGGGGATGCAGCCTTTCAAACATGTTTTACTGGAAAGTCTGGGTCCGGAACCATTGACGGATGATTTTAATGCTGCCGAGCTTTTTGCGCTTTCCAGAAAGCGTAGTTCGCCCATCAAGAATTTCATTATGGACAGTCATGTGGTGGTCGGAGTAGGGAATATCTACGCGAATGAAGCACTTTTTATGGCTGGTATCAGACCCCGGCGTCAGGCCGGGAAAGTCAGCAAAGCAGCCTATGAAAAGCTGGTTGCTGCCATCAAGGCCATACTGGCTGAGGCAATAGAGCAGGGAGGAACAACCTTGCGCGACTTTGTGGGTGGGGATGGTAAGCCGGGTTACTTTAAACAGTCTTTATCGGTTTATGGCAGAGGCGGTGAAGCCTGTGTGAATTGTCAGACTATATTGAAAGAAATTCGTCTGGGTCAGCGTTCGACAGTTTACTGTGCCACTTGCCAGTCCTGAGCTCTTTATCCTGCATCAGGGTTTATTGCCGGTAAGACGGTAATATTTTTGCATTAACTCTTCCCGGCTTTCTTTGTGGTCGGGATCCAGCGGAATACAGTCAACCGGGCAGACTTCTACACACTGGGAAGTTTCAAAGTGCCCGATGCATTCCGTGCATAAAGCCGGGTTTATCTGGTAGTACTCAGGCCCCATGGAAATCGCCTGATTCGGACACTCCGGTTCACAGACATCACAGTTAATACATTCATGTGTGATTATCAGAGCCACGGTTATTTATCCTTCCCGTTTTTCAGCATGTCTTCCATGGCCTCAGCAACAATCGGATCAACAAACTGACTGATGTCGCCACCATAAGTAGCAATCTCCCTGACCAGGGTTGAGGAGATATAAGCCAGATGTTCGGCAGGTGCCAGAAAAACGGTTTCGATGCCGGGCTCCAGTACCCGGTTCATGCCGACGAGCTGAAATTCATATTCAAAATCGGCAACGGTTCGCAAGCCGCGCAAAATCAAATTGGCGCCGCGTGATTTCACAAAACTTGTTAACAAGCCGTTGAATCTGCACACCTCAACATTGGGGAGATCAGCCAGTACCTCGGTAGCCAGCCTGACTCGCATATCCATGGAGACATCAGTGGTTTTTTGCGTGTTGGAACCAATAGCGACTATTACATGGTCAAAAATGCGGGCGGCGCGTTTAACCAGATCAGTATGACCATTGGTAATTGGGTTGAAAGTGCCGGGATAAACAACAGTTTTCATAATGTTTTCTACCGAAAAGGGGCCTAATTATACAACAATTCATGCAGCATTGAGCTGAAGCCGTAAAATAGATTTGCAGGATACTTTCCATCTGCAGGTGAATAAATTAGTCTTATCCGAACCTGCGAATTGTCCTTCAACGCTATTTCCTTAACAGGGAGCTCCAAACCAATGCAACAACAAAAACAACATGCACATTGGTCATCACAATGGCTGTTTATTATGGCTACCATCGGTTCGTCCGTTGGTCTGGCCAATATATGGCGCTTTCCTTTTACAGCAGGTGAAAATGGCGGCGGAGCCTTTGTTCTGATTTACCTGGCCGCCGTTTTTTTTCTGGCGATGCCGCTGTTAATGGGGGAACTGATGCTGGGTAGGCGCGGTCAGGCCTGTCCTCCCGTGGGCCTGCGTGCTATCGCAAAGGAAGCCGGGGCAAGTGAATACTGGTCATGGCTGGGTTATCTCGGTGTGGCAACAGCCCTGATCATCTTGTCCTATTACTGCATGATAGGCGGGGAAACAGTTTTATACGCCATAAAAAATATCAGCGGCCAGTTTGTTGATATTGATGTAGAAAACTCTCTGGCAATTTCTGCCGACTACAACGCAAATGTATTTATGGTGGTTTTCGGTCATACCTTATTTGTTGTTGCCATGGGCTGGGTTTCATCCCGGGGGATTTCCGGCGGTGTGGAAGTAGCTGTGAAATACTTAATGCCTTCGCTGTTTATTATTTTAATTGCCATGGTGATCTATGCTGCAGCGACAGGAAATTTCGGTCAGTCAATAAACTATCTATTTCAACCTGACTTCAGCAAAATAAATATTGAGGTGATTGTTGCGGCATTTGGGCAGGCATTTTTTTCAGTCGGGGCAGGCGCAACCATTTTGATGGCCTATGGCTCGTACATGAACCGTAGTGATTCCATTATTAACTCATCGGCTTTAGTGGCCAGTGCAGATACTCTGGTGGCCCTGTTATCCGGCCTCGCAATTTTTCCGATTGTTTTCGCTTTTGGATTAAACCCTGCAGCAGGACCGGGTCTGGTTTTTGAAACGGTACCACTGGCCTTTGGCCATATGCCAGGCGGTCAGTTTGTTGGCACTTTATTTTTCGTGCTCCTGGCTTTTGCGGCGATTACATCAGCAATCAGTTTGCTTGAAGCGCCGGTAGCCTGGCTGGAATCCAAGGATGGCTGGAGCCGAAAAAAAGCGGCATGGACTGGGGCAACGATGGTTTGGTGTCTGGGCTTATTGCCGGTGTTGTCGCTGAACCACCTGGCAGATTTTTATCCCTTGGGTTTTATGGGAGTGGAAAGAAACTTTTTTGATTTCTTTGATTATTTAAGCAATAACCTGATGCTGCCTTTGGGTGGATTGTTATTGGCTGTTTTTATTGGCTGGGTATTGCCTGACAGAATTTCGCAGGAAGAATTAAGCGTACTGGCAGAACATCACTGGTTCAAAATCTGGATGTTCATGCTGCGCTACATAATCACAATAGTACTGGTTGTGGTTTTTGTTAATTTATTGCTGGCCTGACCAACCAAAATGAAAAGAGAAGATCATGAGAGAAGCACTGGTATCTAAAAAATTAACTGCCCCACTTTTTCGCTATAGCCAGCTGATTAAAGCCGGACCGAATTATATCTGCAGTGGCATGATTCCGCTGAACAATGAAACAGGAAAGTTGATTGAAGGTGATAGCGCGGAACAAACTCGACAAATATTCCAGAATCTTAAAATACTGATGGAAGAGTTCTCCTTATCACTGGAAGACCTGGTAAGCGCCAGAATTTTTTCCAGAAAGTTTGATGAATTCCCGTTGATCAACCAGGCATGGGAAGAAGTTTTTACGGAAGACGTCGTGCCACCGGCAAGATCCGCAATCGGTGTTGCGGCTTTGCCTTTAAATGCGCTGGTAGAAATTGAGTTTGCTTTTTATAAAGAATAAGTTATTTGAAAACATTGAAATTTCTAATAGTCACTTTTCTTTTCATCGCAAATTTAAGCATTGCTCAGGAATTGGAATCAGACTGGGCGCTTGGCAGCTGGGAAGGAACTGCCAACTCAGGTCAGGAACAGACCATAATTCGAATAAAAGTTAGAGAAACTTTGTCAGAAATATCTGTTGATATAGACCTGTTGGATATAGGTGTTATTGGCATTCCAGCTCGCAATACACGAATCACTCAAAACACACTTGAGTTTCAAATTCCTTCAGACAGTGGCGTGCAACCGGTCTTACTCGAAAGAGAAGGTAATTCGTTACTTGGCATTTGGAGTGAATCGGGGAGAGGGGATGCAAGTCTGCTTTTAGAGCCTGCCGAATTGTTTGTTACGCCGAACGAACAACGCTTAAGGGTTACAGGGGAAGCCGGCATCCTGGGGCTGTCGATCATAATGCCTGAACAAAGTGCACCATTAGCCGGAGTAGTTTTTGTGCATGGCTCTGGTCCTGAAACCAGGGATGCCAGCCGTTTTGCTGCTATCAAACTGGCTGAGTCCGGCATTGCCTTAGCAATTTATGATAAGCGTGGTACAGGGGAGTCTGAAGGGGACTGGCAAACGGCTGATTTCTATAATCTTGCAACCGATGTTTCAACAGTTATTGAAACATTTGCTGCCGCCAGTAAATTGCATGTAAACCAGATCGGATTAATAGGAACCAGCCAGGGCGCCTGGGTCGCTCCGCTGGCAGTAAGCCTGAATGATGAGCTGGGATTCTTGATAACAGTTTCCGGTCCGGCAACCACGCCTAAAGAAGAAGGACACTGGAATGTTATCAGGGAGTTGCAGCTGGCCGGGTATAGTGAAACTGCATATTTCTCAGGCAGACGAAATTATGAGTCTTTGGGATCAGGGTATTTTGAATAATGGTGATTTCAGCGATTTTATCCGGGCAATGAATGCAGCAAGCAATGAAGATTGGTTTGAAGAGACAAGTTTACAAAGAATCTTTAGTACTGATTTGCCAGCCTGGTTTATTGGCTGGTACAAGGCGGTAATGAATTTTGATCCCCTGCCTTTATTAAGAGAATTAACTCTACCGATGCTTGCTATTCTTGGGGATCAGGATGAAGAGCAGCCCTGGCAAAGAACAGCTGAACTGCTTGAAGCGCTTGCTGAGGAGGGCAATGATATTAGCGTACATATTTATAATGATGTGAACCATGCAATGAGGCGTTTAACGCCGGCAGGTCAATTATCGCGTTGGCCGGGACGTCCGGGCGATTTTTTTGAAAGACAAGTTGATTTTATTTTACAGGCAGTTGAGTAGTCATATATCAAAGTCTAAGTGAAATTTTTTAGCAGTTAATATAAAAAAATTCTAGTAACACAGTTCCACAAAAGACTATAAGCGGCAATACATTGATTAACAACTAGCTCTAGTATGTTAAGTTTTTTATGTGGATATGATGCCTAATTTTGTCAATGTAACGGAGGGTGTGGCAAATATTTATCAATTATAGAGATCCATACATTGGGGCAAAACGTATTAGAGTCTATGAACATACTAATTACCGGCGGAACAGGTTTTATTGGGAAAAAGTTAATTACAAAATTTTCTGATTATCAATTTACAGTTCTCACAAGGAATATTGAGCGGGCTAAAAAAACTCTTGGTGACACACACACATATCTGACTGAAATATCCCAACTTTCACCTGAAACCAAGTTTGATAGCATCATAAACCTGGCTGGCGAACCCATAGCCGATAAAAGATGGCGCAAGCGACAAAAAGACAAACTGCAGCATAGTCGCTGGAAAACAACTCAAGATCTTGTTGGCTGGATAAAAACAGCCAAACATAAACCCAGCAGCTTTTTAAGTGGCTCAGCAATTGGTTTTTATGGAACTTCAGAATCTGCAATATTTACTGAGGACAGTTTCCCTTCAATACAGGATTTCAGCTCTCGCTTATGTCAACAGTGGGAAGACGTCGCCATGAGTGCCAGTGATCTAACAAGGGTAGTCTTACTTAGAACGGGTGTAGTTTTGGCAGTCGATGGTGGGGCATTAAAAAAATTGATATTACCTTTCAAACTGGGCTTGGGAGGTAAAATCGGTTCTGGAGACCAATGGATGTCCTGGATTCATATTGACGATTACTTAAATGCCATTAAACTTTTTATAGAAGATGAAACATGTCAGGGGCCTTTTAACCTGACCGCCCCAAACCCTGTTAAGAACTCAGAGTTTAGCAAGATACTCGCTGCATCACTAAAGCGCCCGTCTTTTATGACAGTGCCTGCTTTTCTAATGAAATTAATATTAGGCGAGGCTTCTACTTTGGTTCTAGATGGACAGAAAGTTGTTCCAGCAAAGCTTCTTGATAAGAATTTTTTATTCGCTTTTGAAACTTATAAGAAAGCAGTAAATAATTTATTTCCGTTGCCGTAACGGTTAATAAGTCAGTTGAATAAAATAATCTGCGATAAGTGTTAAGGCCTGTTTTGTCATAATTACTTGCGATTATCTGGGACTTCTACCATGAACAAGATAAATCCCAAAAAGCTTCTACACAGCAAATGGACAGCTGTTTCACCTAAGGATAATGAAAAACACTTTATGGTATCTGACCTTGAGTATGATCAGGATGATTTTGTAATTAAGTGTGTTATTGAGGCGGTTCTGACAAACAAAAAACAAGAAATCAACTGGCAGGATTTAAAGAACAGTGAGAATTGGAGCCATGGCTGGCAAAAGTAATTTTGAACAAATTTATCTGCCAAACTTTTCTGGATACTAGTAAGTGCAAGGGTTTTTCTTAATAAGAAATTCTACTTAAATTTTTGGCACAAGCCATAATAAACCTGTCCGGCTTTTTTTTGTTTTACCAGGGTCCAGTTTGAAGGCAGGGCATATTCACCCAAATCTTGATCTGATTCCAAATAAATTAATGCTGAATCATTCAGCCATGCATTGTTCTCCAGCAATTCACAACTTTTCTCCAGCAAGTTCTCGCTAAAAGGCGGGTCAAGGAATATGAGGTCGTATTTTTTTTCAGGTGATGAAGTTGTTAAAAATTTCAGGGCATCTTGTTGGAGGAGAGAAATGGTATTTGCTTCTAAAATTGCAATATTCTTTTTGATGCTTGCTGCACTTACAGGATTGAGTTCCACACAAGTTATATGAGCAGCGGCTCTTGAAGCTGCTTCAAAAGATAGCGCACCACTGCCCGCAAACAGGTCGAGGCAGCAAGCTCCGGGAATATGACTTTGCAGCCAGTTAAAAAGTGTTTCACGCACGCGGTCGGGACTGGGGCGTAAACCCTCCTGATCGGGAAAGGTGATTTTTCTGCCACGCCATTTGCCGGCAATGATGCGTAGTTGGTTCACTGTTGACTCGCTATGGTTTCAGCAAGGGATTAAAATAGCAAAGGTAAACGATTAAAGGCATCTTTTCGATAAAAGCGAAAAATTCAAGCCTCAAGCATCACAGAAGTTTCATTTGGCTAGCGTAGAATCTGAGCTACTGTTAGGATTAGCCCTCATTTTATTAGTATTAAATTTCATATGTTTGGTTTTGGAAAACGTACCGGCTCTGAGTCTGTAAAAGAAGAATCTGCTCAGGAAGAATCCGGTAAAAGTTCGTTCTTTTCGCGTTTAAAGGCCGGGCTTGGCCGCACCCGCTCGGGTTTCACTGCTGGTTTGGGATCTTTGTTGCTGGGCAAAAAAGAAATTGATGACGAGCTGTTGGAAGAAATAGAAACACGCTTGCTCACGGCCGATGTCGGGATGTCGGCAACCACAGCAATTATTGAAGAGCTGTCTCAGCGCCTTAAGCGCAAGGATCTTGCCGATCCGGAGGTGCTTTATCAGACCTTGAAGGAAGTACTGCTGGAACAGTTAGCTGTATGTGACAAACCCCTTGAGATTCCTGCTAACTTAAATAAACCTTTTGTGATTCTTATGGTAGGGGTCAACGGTGTGGGAAAAACCACAACCATTGGCAAGTTGGCGAAGCGTTTCCAGAATGAAGGCCGTTCGGTCATGCTGGCTGCAGGTGATACCTTTCGGGCCGCTGCTGTTGAGCAGCTGGCGGTATGGGGCGAGCGCAATGATGTGCCAGTCGTGGCTCAACATACCGGGGCGGACAGTGCCTCAGTGATTTTTGATGCTTACCAGTCCGCGCTGGCTAAAAATGTCGATGTATTAATTGCCGACACTGCAGGTCGTTTGCATAACAAGGATAATTTAATGCAGGAACTGGCAAAGGTTGTGCGGGTACTGAAAAAACTGGATGAAGATATTCCGCAGGAAATTATGCTGGTACTGGATGCCACTACCGGTCAAAACGCTTTAAGCCAGGCTGAACATTTTTCATCAGCTGTAGAGGTGAGTGGTTTGAGTCTGAGCAAATTGGACGGCACCGCCAAAGGCGGCATGGTGTTCGCGATTGCCAAACAGCTTGGCCTGCCACTGCGTTTTATCGGTATCGGCGAGCAGCTTGATGATTTGAGACCCTTTAATGCGCATGATTTTGTAGAGGCGCTTTTCAGCGAAGATGATTAAATTTGACGCTGTCAGTAAACGTTATCCAAGCGGGCACGAAGCATTAAACAATGTCAGCTTTCATCTTGAAAAAGGTGAAATTGCCTTTCTGACCGGGCATTCCGGCGCCGGTAAAAGCACCTTGCTGAAACTTATTATGCTGATGGAAAAGGCCAGTTCGGGTCAGGTCTTTGTTAACAATCAAAATCTAAATCGCCTGTCCAAACGTCAATTGCCTTATTTCCGTCGCAATATTGGTCTGGTATTTCAGGATCACCAGTTACTGTTTGACCGTAGTGTGTTTGAAAATGTTGCCCTGCCTTTACAGATTGCCGGTTACGATTCGCAGGATGCAGCGCGCCGAGTACGTGCAGCGCTGGATAAGGTCGGCCTGTTAAAGAAAGAAAATCAAAATCCGATAGCACTCTCCGGTGGCGAACAGCAGCGCGTGGGTATTGCCAGGGCGGTTGTTAACAAGCCGGCTCTGTTGCTGGCTGATGAGCCCACCGGAAATCTTGATCCACAATTGTCGGCAGAAATTATGGAACTGTTTGAAGAATTTAATCGGGTGGGCGTCAGCGTGTTGATTGCCAGTCATGATTTAAGCCTGATTGCAAAACTCCAGCATCGTATATTGACGCTGGATCATGGCAGAATGATTCAGGGCGCTACGGTTAAAGCAGTCAGTGACGAGTAATATGGCGACCTCGCAGAAAACATCGCTTAGGAAAAAACCGGAAAAAGTCCGTAAGTCTGCTCGGTCAAAACAGCAGAAGCCTATCAAGAGAGGGGGACTGGCAGTATTGCTCAGGAATCACCAGCAGGTTGCTGTGGATAGCCTTGACCGTTTATTTTCAACAGCAGCCAGCAGCTTATTAACCTGGGCAATGATAGCCATCGCAATTGCTTTGCCGCTGTTCCTTTTTCTGGTGCTACAAAACCTGCAGCAATTTGGTAGAAACGTCGATGATGCAACACAGATTTCTGTTTATATGGAGCTGGATGCCAGTGAAGCTGAAATACTGGCAGTACAAAATACCTTAGACAGCCATCCGGCAATCTCATCAATACAATTCATTAGCCAAAATCAGGCTTTAGAGGAGTTCCAGGCTTTATCAGGTTTTGGTGATGCACTGCTTGGTTTGGATGAGAACCCTTTGCCAGCCGTCATTGTGCTGACGCCCAACACGGAAGATCTGGATCAGATCAGAAATCTGGCAGAGGAGCTTGAGCAAATCAGCAAAGTTGATGTTGTGCAGTATGATCTGGACTGGTTGCAGAGACTTTATGAAATCCTTGATCTGGCGCAGCGTTTAACCTTCATGCTGGGTGTTCTGCTGGCGGTCGGGGTTGCCCTGGTGGTTGGCAACACGGTGCGCCTGGCGATTGAAAACCGGCGAGATGAAATCGTTGTTGTGAAACTGGTAGGCGGCACGAACTCCTTTGTTGCACGGCCTTTTTTATATACCGGGCTTTGGTATGGTGTCGGTGGGGGACTACTGGCAAGTGTGCTGGTTTTACTGGCGCAATTCGTCATGCAAGGCCCGGTGTCACAACTGGCAGGCCTTTATAATGGTGAGTTTGTTTTAATCAGGCTGGGGCTGAACGAATTTTTTAACGTACTTTTACTGGGAGGCTTTTTAGGCTGGTTTGGTGCCTGGCTTTCAGTTTTACGGCATTTAAAAGCAATTGAACCTAGATGATGCAAGTATTGATCAGGTACACTAGGCGTCCTTTACAAGTCGAACCTTAGATCGGGTTCATTAATTTATTTTCAACGAGCGGAGTAAACCATGGCGATAGAACTGCCCCCTTTACCTTACGAACAAGATGCACTGGAGCCACATATCTCACAAGAGACTCTTGAATATCACTATGGCAAACATCACAACACCTATGTGGTGAAGCTGAATGGTCTTATTGAAGGAACTCCGGATGCAGACAAATCACTGGAAGAAATAGTCACAAGCTCTTCTGGTGGAATATTCAATAACGCTGCACAGATTTGGAATCACACTTTTTACTGGAATTGCCTCAGCCCTAATGGTGGTGGCGCACCCTCAGGCGCGCTGGCATCAGCAATTGATTCGAATTTTGGCTCTTTTGATGAATTCAAAGCGAAATTCACCGACAGTGCGGTAAATAATTTTGGTTCAAGCTGGACCTGGCTGGTACAGAATGCTGATGGCGGACTGGCCATTGTGAATACTTCCAATGCCGGGACACCGCTGACAGACGATGGTGTTACGCCTTTGTTAACCGTGGATCTTTGGGAACACGCTTATTATATTGATTACCGTAACCTGCGACCTAAATACATGGAAGCTTTCTGGGCCCTGGTGAACTGGGATTTTGTTGAAGCTAATCTGAGTTAAGCTGTCTGAGTAAAAATTGGCAGTTTTAAAAAGCGGGCAAGAGCCCGCTTTTTTTATGCCGGAGGTATGGGATCAAAAGCCGTTTTCAGGATTGATGCCTTTTGCGTTACGGTAGTATTCCAGAATTAAAGGCAGGTCTTCTTCATAATTGCCGCCTGGCTTAAACAGGCCTGCAAAGCGCACTTCCCTGGCATCAGCATCAATGACGCCCAGCATAATCGGCACACCGGCCTGATGTGCAATATGATAAAAACCGCTTTTCCACTGTGCTACTTTTTTTCGGGTACCTTCAGGGGCAATGATCAGGTTGAGAGCTTCGTTAGCCCGGAACTCAGAGACCATTTGTTTAACCACATTGTGACTTTGGCTGCGGTCTATTGGTATGCCGCCGAACCAGCGTAAGATGCTCCCTACTACTGGCTTGAACAGGCTATTCTTGCCCATCCATTTAACATCCATGCGGGTTAGGAACACAGCGGCAAGCATTAAGAGAAAGTCCCAGTTGCTGGTATGGGGTGCGCCGATAACGACATAGGGCGGCTTGATATCAGCCGGTGGAATGACTTTCCAGCCGCTTAGCCACAAGCCAAAACCGGACAGCGCTCTGAAAATTGCGTTAATAAGTGGAGTGGTAAATACACTGCTTTTCATGGCTGCTCAGCATACCGAAACTTAAGCGAAAAGGCATGGAAATACAGGCGCTTAAATACTTTTATCTTGATTCTTAAACGTAGGTGGTTTAGTTTGGTCCGCAGACTTAAACGTGTTTTTTTGATTTGTCGTTCATTTTTTAATTTAACTGTAAAACTTAAAGAAAGAGACTTGCTATGGCTACTTTAAATATTAATGGTCAAACCATGGATATCGGTGAAATTGACCCATCGACTCCTCTGCTTTGGGTGCTGAGGGATGAGCTGGGCCTGGTTGGCACTAAATATGGCTGCGGGATAGCCCAGTGCGGTGCCTGTACAGTCCATATGGATGGCGCTCCGGTGCGTTCTTGCCAGATACCGGTTGGTACCTTGGGCAACCAGCAGATTACCACTATCGAAGGACTGGCTGCAGCTGATGGTACCTTAAACCCTGTACAGCAGGCATGGGTGGAACATGATGTTCCCCAATGCGGTTACTGTCAGGCTGGTCAGATTATGAGCGCAACCGCCTTGCTGAGAAACAACCCAAACCCTAGCGATGCTGAAATTGATGCTGCCATGTCTGGCAATATCTGCCGATGCGCGACTTATATACGCATAAAAGCAGCGATTAAAACGGCTGCACAAAAGGTGTCAGGGACTGCCTTTTATGATGCAGCGGCCGGACAGTCTGAAATCGCTTAAGTTACAAATATCTAATTCTCTTTGGTAAAGCTTATGAAGCCTTATTCTCCTTTAATACAGTCAAGTTTTGCTGACGCCGGACTAAAAACATCTGAGCTGAGCGATAGCATAGCCAGTCTTAACAGAAGACAGTTTTTCAAACTCTCCGGTGTTGCCGGCGGTGGTCTGGTTCTGGGACTCGGCATGAGCGCACAGGTTGGCGCCCAGGCTGTTGCTGCAGATGGCACAGTCATAACACCCTATGTGCAGATTCTAAGTAATGGACGAATTAAAATAAGTTCAAAAAATCCGGAATGCGGCCAGGGCATTAAAACCGGCTTGCCACTCATTATTGCAGAAGAGCTTGATGTCCGCTGGGAAGATGTTGATGTCGTCCAGGCGGATATAGATGCCAGCAGATATGGCCTGCAACTTGCGGGTGGTTCTTTGTCGACCCCGATGAACTGGATTCCCATGCGTCAGGCGGGGGCAGCAGCAAGGATGATGATTTTAGCGGCTGCCGCACAACAACTTTATCTGCCGATAGCTGAATTAAGAACCAGCGAGTCTAAAGTTATCCATGTGCCAACGGGCGAAGAATACGGCTATGGTGAATTTGCTGAACTGGCAGCGACCATGCCAGTTCCTGATATGGGAACGATTAGCCTGAAAGACCCTTCAGAATTTACTATTTTAGGCAAACGCTATAGCGGCGTTGAGAATCAAAAAGTTGTAACCGGAGCACCTTTATTTGGCATTGACCAAAAGCTTCCAGGCATGGCTTATGCGACCTATACCAAAAGCCCAGCGATTGGCGGAACTGCCAGTTCATTTAATGAAGCACATATTAAATCCCTGAATGGCGTAATAGACGCCTTTATTGTAGATCCCGTTGGCAGCCTTTTTATTCCGGGGCTTGATGGCCAGGGATATCTGGGAGGTGTGGCGATAGTTGCAAATTCAACCTGGGCAGCGATGAAAGCCAAACAGGAACTTGAAGTTGTCTGGGATACATCTACGGCAGATACCGCAGCCAGCTGGAGCCATCTGGTTGAAAATGCTAATCGCATTGCGGATCAGGATGGTGCTATGGAGTTGCTGAATAGCGGTGACGTGGATGCTGCTTTTGCCAATGCTTCGCAGGTGGTTGAAGGTTTCTACGAATTTCCTTATCACTCCCATGTCAATCTTGAGCCGCAAAATTGCACAGGGCTTTATGAAAATGGACGCATGGAGTTGTGGGCGCCGAGTCAGGCTCCTCAGAATGGTGCCGCGGGTATTGCCGCAATCACAGGAATTCCGGCTGAAAATATTGTCATAAACCAGACCAGAATAGGAGGTGGTTTCGGACGTCGCCTGTTCAGTGATTTCATGTATGAAGTTGCTGCTATTGCCAGACGAATGGAGGGGACGCCCATTAAGTTACAGTGGACGCGTGAAGACGATATGGCCTATGACTTTTATCGGCCTGGTGGTTTTCATTCCTACAAAGCAGCCATTGATGAAAATGGCAAGATGATTGGATTCACTGATCATTTTATTACTGTTTCAGAAAATGCCGAAGCGCAGGCACCGGTGATGGCTGCAGATCTGGGTACAGATGTTCTGCCAATGCAGCATGTGGAAAATGTAAGAGTGACACAGACTTTACAACCGGCAGCTATCCCAACTGGTTATATGCGGGCACCCGGCTCCAATGCGTATGGTTTTACTTTTCAGAGTTTTCTGCACGAAGTTGCTGAGGCTGGAGGCAGGGATTATCGGGATTTTCTGATGGATTTACTTGATACTGAAGACCTGCCCCCACCACCTCCGCAACCAGGTTTTCCACCGGCACCGGCATTTAGTAATAGCCGAGCCAGGAATGTGATTGCCAGTGTAACGGATAGAGCGGAATGGGGCAGAGCAATGCCTGAAGGACGTGCGCTGGGTCTGGCATTTTATTATTCGCACAGTGGCTACGTTGCACAGGTGGCAGATGTTAGCGTTAACTCACGCAAAGAAATGACCGTACATAAAATCTGGTCAGTTGCCGATTTTGGCTTCATCCATAATTTAAGTGGTGCAGAAAATCAGATTCAGGGCAGTATCATGGATGGTTTAAGCCAGCTTATGTATGCGAAGATTTCTTTTGAGGGCGGAATTATTGAGCAAAATAATTTGCATCAATATCCTTTACTGAGAATGTCAAAAGCACCTGAAATTGACGCACATTTTCTGCAGCCAATGGATGTGCCGCCAACAGGTTCAGGTGAGCCTGCACTGCCTCCGACTTTGCCTGCAATTGCTAATGCCATTTATAGCGCTTCAGGTGTTCGTGTCAGAAAAACTCCCTTGTCTGAATTAGGCTATACATTGGTTTAATTTGAGAAAGAGTTAGATGTAAATAAAAAGGCCAGCAAATGCTGGCCTTTTTATTTAGCATTTCTTTCTTGCTTCTATTCTCTCTTGCTTCTCTATTCCCCTTATTCTTCATCAGGGAGTTGAACTGTGTAATAGTAGCGCATTAAATAAGTGTTCTCGGCATATTCAGACTCGCTGTCTAGCTGACGCCGATAAGCTGCGGATCTTAGATTACGAAGCAGGGCGCGTTCAGTGGCTATCGTCGTTCCCTCTGAGCTGGAAATAAGTCTGATAGCCGTTGGCCTGGCAAAACGGCTCAGGGTAAAACTGACATCAATGTAGCCTTGATATTCTAAGACTTCTTCAGGAGGCAGGCGGTTGCTTTCGCGGCTATAGAGAGGACTTAGAAAACTTGGTATGTAAACAGGCAAGTCAGGATATCTTAGGCCATAAATCTTTTCTATGTCATTTGCTTCCATGAGGTCAAAGGCCTGAGCATAGAGCCTTTCTGCCGATGTCCATCTTTCAAATAGTAAATACCAGTCAGCAATATCCAATAAGGCCTGCACAACATCTAGTGCTGGACCGTTAGTATTTTGCAGATAAGCATAACGTCTTTCCAGTGCCTCTCTGCCCTTAACGTCGCTGTTAAGGAAATAGGTTGAGGGAGCTTCGCCAAAAGAATTGACGGCAACATTGTTCCAATCAAATTGATATTGCAAAAAGTAGGTATAGGCCAGTTTTTGTTCAGTTTCGGCAATATTAAAGTCTTCCTCTTCAAGGTTCAGGCTGTCTTTTAATACTGCTACATTTTCACTGGACGAAATCTCATCGAACTTTGCCTCCAGGTCATGTTGCATCATGATGGCCTGGGAATAAGCAAAGGCCGCAACAGATAACAGGTTTTCTACCTGCTCATGCTGAATAAAATTTGCTTCATTAAAAGATTCGGTTCTGAAATACATGGATTGTAAATTTGGAATATAGCCCAAGCTGAGACTGGCGGCATGCAGATTCCAGTCTGCATATTCCAGCAATTCATCCAGAATGATAGGGTTGGCTGCGCCATATATCTTCTGCGTCACATAAAGCAGGTATTCCTGGTTCAAGTTGGCAGAGCTTATATCACCCAGATTTAAATAACTTTCCACAAGCGCTTTGACAACGGGCAGCTGATCTTCAGTAAATAGGCCATTATTTATCCTGCTTAATTGCAGGGCCTGGCTGAAAGCGTCAACGGCGAGCTGAGCCTCTCCCAATTGCTGGTAGTTTGTTCCCATGGCCAGATATAACTCGCTTAAGCGATAATCATAAACGCCGCCTTCAAGCTCAAACTGTAAAATGCTCTCCTGGAATTGCGCGATAGAGAAGCCCAGTGAGTCCTGGTCATTAACATAAGAGTTAACCAGGTTGTTAGATCCTGAAGCGCCAGATGCCGAAGGTAAGGGGGATAGTTCAACAGTAGTGAATCGGGGATTGCCGTCTTCGTCTGTTTCAGCAAGCTCAACACTTTGCATTAATACGGGATCAAAAATTATGGGGGGTAAGCTTGCAGCCCCGTTTTGGCTGGCTTCTTCTAAAATGATTTCATCGTCTTCCTGATGGACGGCTACAGGCGGGGCTTCCTGACTCCAGGTCAAAGCTGACATAAAGCCCAGACAGGGCAGTAGCAACAGCTTATAAGCACACTTTTTGAAGTAAGGCATATTGACCATAAGTTCTATATTTTGGAGTCCTTATAAGACAATTTTGTTACGGTTAGCGCAAGTATTTGTCATGTTTCCTTATAGTATCGCAAGTCGGACACGCTGTTGCCTTATTGCGCGGTTGTTATATATAGCATATAGCCTGGGATTGCTGTAAAGGTCTTTCGCACCTGATGCTTTTATTTGTTAAATTGGATTGAACAACCGGCGATGAGAAATATTACAAATACAGACAGTTCGGGTTTGTTCAAGTTGTAAGCATTTAGTAAGATTGCCGGAATAGTTAAACATCGTCAGGCTTTGCAAATTTGCGCTATTTCAACGTATTTTTATCCTTCCTTTCTGTGCTGGCCTTGCCGGCATTTGCCCAAAATCAAACGCAGATAAGCCTTGAAATGATTGAACATCTGGCAAACTTTGAGCTGGATGAACTGGGCAACCCGCAAATCAAGTCTGATGCCATCCCGCCGGTTTTCAGTACAGCTGAAAATCCTCACCGCATGTTAATTATCCCTGTTTCTTATGCAGATAAAGGCTTTGACCGTTATCTGGGTGAAGCAGAGGCGGACAGTAAAAATCAGGCTTACTTTACTGAACTGCTGTTTGATGACGATTTGCAAAACCCTGAGCCGGGAACCTTGACTCACTATTATTACCACCAGTCGAAAGGGAAGTTTCTGGTAAGCGGGGAAATATTCCCGATGGTTACCGTCGATCAGCCGTCAGATTATTACGGCAAGCCGGTGCAAAACTCGGATGGACAATGGCGTAACGATTCCAGGGCAGAAATTCTGGTGGAAGATGTTTTGTTACAGGCTTACCGGCAGCAGCCGGATTTCCCCTGGGAAGAATTTGATGTCTGGGATCCAATGGACTATGACGGCGACGGCGTTTACAACGAACGGGATGGTTACATAGACCACTTTGTGTTGGTGTTTGCTGGCAAAGGACAATCGTCCTGTCAAAGCCTGTTTAGCCTGAATCAGAAGTTTACGCCTAATGCTCCCAGTGATTTATATGATTCATTGAGTCCCGAGGAACAGGAATGTGCGCAGCGTATCTGGCCACATCGTTTCTCTCTGACCAAAAATAACGGCAAAGGCCCGGAGGTGGAAGGATTTGTTAATCGCCGGGGTGGTGTTGAGTTAAAAGAGGGCCTGTGGGTTTATGACTACAACATGCAGTCTGAATACACGGAAGTGTCTACTTTTATACATGAGTTTGGTCACTCCATAGGATTGCCGGATGTTTATGCCAGACAAACCAGCAATTCCACGGCTTCGTGGGAAGTCATGAGTTCAACGGCAAGCCCGGTTCCACAGGAAATGAGCATTTGGTCAAGGATGGTACTGGGCTGGGCCAGGCCTTGTGTCATTGAACCGACAATGACAGGTGGCAGCAAAGTGCAGTCAGTTTACTTAAAAACCATGAATGACTGGGATGGCGAGTCGGATATGAACCCTGCAGGAGTTTGCGATGCGGCAATGGTGATACTGCCGCCAAAAATTCGGGAATTAAGAATGGGCCCCCTGGCACCGAATAATGGCTTACAAGCAGCCTATACGGGGCAGGGCAATGATCTGAATAATTACCTTTCGCGGCAGTTTGATCTGAGTGATACAGGGGGGCAGGCGCTGACACTGGAGCTGGATGCCTGGTTTACCATTGAGGCTGATTGGGATTATCTATATATAGAGGCATCTATTGATGGAGAAAACTATCAACGCTTGATGCCGCTTGACAAAAATGACCCTGCTGACAGCAATAGTGTCATGCCTTCGCAGCGCGGACATGATGGTTTTGGCACGATTCCCGGATTTACCGGCCGCAGTGGTGATCTGGATGGCGATGGCAAAGTTGAAAGCACAGAAGGCTGCAGGCCTGATCAGGATGTGGCCCTGGCTGAAGAGCGTGTTGGTGAAGATAGCGTTGACCCTTGCTCTATTCCGCAGTGGATACATGCGGCTTTTGACTTAAGTTCTTATGCCGGTGAGGAAGACCTCGAAATTCGCTTTCACTACTTTGCCGATATGGCCGCAGTTGAAGACGGTGCGCTTATTGATAATGTTGAAATTGCAGCCTTGGGTTTCAAGGATGATTTTGAGGCACCGACTTTTCAGGGTTGGCGAGTAGATAGTTTTTCTCTGAGCAGCGGATCACATGATCTGGCCGTGCCACATTTTTATTTATTGGAATACCGTGACCCGTATCAGGAGTTTGCCTCAGCTTATAATTATGATTCTGCTTTGGCTCAGCCAGGTTTCTCCTTTTACCGTAATGCAGAAACGGATGAGCTGGAAGCGGCTGATTTTGCCTATCGTCCCGGCGTTTTACTTTGGTACTACAACGGCTCTTATTTATGGAGTCAAAATGAACCGGCACAGTTCGGCTCAGGCAATGGCTTCCTTTTGTTAGTGGATTCCACGCCACAGGAATTTGAGTTGCCAATGGTTCCGGAAAACTACTTTAAAGAAGAAGATGGCTGGCGCTTTTATGAATTTAATGATGATGCTCAACCCATGTTGAGACAGTCATATCTCGATGTTATGTGTTTTCAGCGTCAGGAGTCTTATTTCCCGGTCGATCTTAATAGTGCAGATCGAAATTATTGTGACAGTGAAACACCGGAGGGAGAAAGTTTAAACTGGCAGGGCAGACCTCTACGTTACAGTTTTACCTTGATTAATGAAGTGTTGCCAGGAGCGGATCGTCAGGCATATAAATCAATGAGCTCACTGTATGATATTCGCCTGGGCAGAGATGGGCTTTCCTATCGGCTTTATGATCGGGTCTTAAGAAATGTCCATTCTGGTGATGCGCCATTTTCATTGGAAAATTTTGCTGAAGGAATACGAATTTTTAGAGTTGAAGATGATACACTCGTGCTCGACAGAGTTTCACCGTTTGTTGGTGTAAGCAGTTTTAGTGATAGCAACTCATATATGAATCCTAAACTACAATTTGGAAGTGCCAATATTCCTGATGAAGGTTTAAATTTCCAGTTGGCTTTGCCAGATGCTTCGGCGCCTGCTGCGGCTGAGGTAAAGGTTTATTTCTCCTGGGAACGTTAATCAGCGAAGTAAAGGTTACCTTGCCTGAATTTGCTATTTTTCAGGTAGTGTTCGTTTATTTTGTATTGAAAATGCTGGATAGTGCTTAATTACGTTAATAAAAATTTGGAAGCATTAAATTGAATTTAAAACATACTCCTCTTTATAACTTGCACGAAAAGCTCGGCGCCAAATTAGTCCCTTTTGCTGGCTATGCCATGCCTGTTTCCTACCCTCTGGGAATAATCAAAGAGCATCAACACACACGAGAACAGGCGGGTCTATTTGATGTTTCTCACATGGGACAGCTCATGATTTCCGGTCCTGGGGTTGTTACTGCATTGGAAAAACTGGTGCCGGTTGATCTGGAATCTCTGGCGATTAATCAACAAAGCTATGCCTTGTTTACCAATGAAAACGGTGGAGTGATAGATGATCTGATGATCACGAGGCTGGCAGAAAACAAATTTTTTCTGGTAATCAATGCGGCCTGTAAGGAAAAGGATATCAAGCATCTGCGGGCTAATTTAGAAGGCCTTGAAATACAGATCTTGGAAGATCATGCGCTACTGGCTTTACAGGGACCGGCAGCCAAAGATGTGATGGCAAGATATGTTGATAAACTGGATAGCTTTGCTTTTATGCAGGGAATGCAGGCAGAGATAGAAGGAATCAACTGCTATATAAATCGTGCCGGATATACCGGTGAAGACGGCTTTGAAATTTCGGTTCCCAATGCAGAAGCAGAAACCTTAGCCAGGTTACTGCTGGCAAACAGCGAAGTCGAAGCGGTGGGGTTGGGCGCTAGAGATTCTTTAAGATTGGAATCAGGGCTGTGTTTGTACGGACACGAACTTAATGAAGATATTACCCCCATCGAAGCCGGGTTAATCTGGAGTATCAGCAAAAGTCGCCGCAGCGGAGGCAGCAAAGAAGGTGGTTTTCTCGGTTCAGATAAAATTTTGGGGCAAATTCAAAACGGCACCTCGGTAAAGCGTGTCGGTCTGAAAATTGATGGCAGGGTTTCAGCACGGGAAGGCGCTGAACTTTTATCAGTGAACAATGAAGCAATTGGTGAAGTCAGCAGCGGCGGATTTGGCCCAACGGTAGGCTCACCAGTTGCTTTGGCTTTTGTTAAACAAAGTTTTGCAGAGCCCGGCACAAAATTACAGGCTTTGGTGCGTAATAAATCACTGGACGCTGAAGTCTGCAAGTTGCCTTTTGTGCCACAACGTTATTTTCGTGTTTGAAAATAAATTTAGAAAGAATTTTTCAATAGAGAGTTATTAAAAGATATGAAGTCATTGTCTGAATTGGAAGTGCACCAAGAGTTTATTGCGCGTCATTTAGGTCCTGATAGCGTCGAACAAAAAAATATGCTGAGCCAGCTTGGTTACAGCAACATGGATGAGTTTATTCAGGCTGTTGTTCCAGCATCCATTCGCATGAGTCATGCTCTGGATTTAGAAGAAAGTATCAGTGAAGTAGAAGCCCTGGATGAGTTAAAAAAACTGGCAAAGCAAAACCACGTGTTTAAGTCTTATATTGGCCAGGGTTATTACAACACACTGACACCAACGGTCATTCTTAGAAATATTCTGGAAAACCCTGCCTGGTATACGGCCTATACGCCATATCAGGCAGAAATTTCGCAAGGCAGGCTGGAAGCCCTGTTAAATTTTCAAACTATGGTTTCAGATTTAACGGGCATGGATATCGCCAATGCTTCCTTACTGGATGAAGGTACTGCCGCTGCAGAAGCGATGACTTTATGTCAGCGCATGGGCAAATCAAAATCCGAGCTGTTTTTTGTTGATGAAAATTGTTTTCCGCAAACGATTGACGTTATTCAAACGAGGGCAGAAGCCTTTGGTATTGAAGTTGTTGTTGGGAAACCCGAGCAGGCTTTGGAATATGATTGTTTTGCAATGCTCATTCAGAACCCTGGTGCCAATGGAGAAATTGTTGATTATTCTGACTTGATTGAGCAGGCGCATGAAAAACAGATTCTGGTAACAGTTGCGGCTGACCTGCTTAGCCTTTTATTAATTAAGTCACCTGGCGCTATGGGTGCAGATGTAGTTATCGGTTCGAGCCAGCGCTTTGGTGTGCCGCTGGGCTTTGGGGGGCCGCATGCCGCTTTCATGGCAACGCGGGAAAGTTTTAAACGCTCCCTGCCAGGCCGGTTGATTGGCGTTTCACAGGATACCCGTGGCAAGCCTGCTTACCGTTTGGCTCTGCAGACCCGAGAGCAACATATTCGCCGAGAAAAGGCGACCAGTAATATTTGTACGGCCCAGGTTTTACTTGCTGTGATCGCAGGCATGTATGCGGTTTATCATGGGCCACAGGGTTTGAAAAAAATTGCTGAACGGGTGCAGACTTTAACATCGATTCTGGCAGCGGGTTTACATTACGCAGATGTGAAAATTAAGAATAAATCTTTTTTCGACACCTTAACGCTGGATACCGGTGACGAAACACAAGCTATTCATAAAAGAGCCCATAAGCATGAAATAAATTTGCGTGTAATTGATGAAACAAGCCTGGGTATATCGCTTGATGAAACCAACACAATTGATGACGTCAAAAAACTTTGGAAGCTGTTTAGTGATACAGAGATAGACTCAGCTGAAGCTGAGGCTGAAGCAAAGCCTGGCATAAAAGATAATATGAGACGTGAAGATGAGGTGCTCGCCCATCCGGTGTTTAACCATCATCATTCTGAAACTGAAATGCTGCGCTATATGCGCAAGCTGGCGGATAAGGATATTGCACTGGACAGGGCCATGATTCCGTTGGGCTCATGCACGATGAAGCTGAATGCCACCTCGGAAATGATTCCAATCACCTGGCCTGAGTTTGGACAGATTCACCCCTTCGTTCCGCTCGAACAGGTGTCAGGTTATTTGCAGATGATTAAAGAGCTGGAAAGCATGCTTTGTAAGATTACCGGCTATACGGCAATTTCACTGCAACCGAATGCAGGTTCGCAGGGAGAATATGCCGGCTTGCTGGCAATACGGGCCTGGCAACAAGCCAGAGGTGAAGATCAGCGCAATATATGTCTTATCCCCAGCTCTGCTCACGGCACTAACCCGGCCTCAGCACAAATGTGTGGTATGAAAGTCGTTGTGGTGAAGTGTGATAAGAATGGCAATGTTGATCTTGACGATCTGAGAGAAAAAGCCGGACAACACAAGGATGATCTGGCGGCTATTATGGTGACCTATCCATCCACACACGGAGTATTTGAAGAAGGCATTAAAGAGCTTTGTGAGATTGTGCATGACCACGGCGGCCAGGTATACATGGATGGCGCGAACCTGAATGCCATGGTTGGTTTGTGTCAGCCGGGCAAATTCGGCGGAGACGTTTCACACCTGAATTTACATAAAACTTTTTGTATTCCACATGGCGGAGGTGGTCCGGGTGTAGGGCCGGTAGGAGTTGCTGCACATTTAGCACCATATCTGCCGGGACACGCCATGTTAGGCAAGCATGAAGTGGGCGCTGTCGCATCGGCGGCCTGGGGCAGTGCAGGCATACTGCCAATCACCTGGATGTACATCAAGATGATGGGCGCCAATGGTCTGAAACAGGCCAGTGAAGTCGCCATGCTAAATGCCAATTATATTGCTGATCAGCTCAAGGATGATTTTCCAGTGTTGTATACCGGCAGTAATGGGCGGGTAGCGCATGAATGCATTATTGATGTCCGCCAGATTCAGGATGAGTCGGGTGTTAGTGTGGATGACATCGCCAAGCGTTTGATTGATTATGGTTTTCATGCGCCGACTATGTCATTTCCTGTGCCGGGTACTCTCATGATTGAGCCGACAGAAAGTGAGTCGCCAGCCGAACTGGATCGCTTTTGTGCGGCCATGAAACAAATCCGCGCGGAGATCAACAGTATTGCCAAAGGTGAACTACCCAAAGACGACAACCCTTTGCATAATGCGCCACATACGGCTGATATGATCTGCATTGATGACTGGCAACATGCCTATAGTCGTGAGTCGGCAGCTTACCCGCTGGCATCCTTAAGAGATAATAAATACTGGCCGCCGGTCGGACGGGTGGATAATGTTTTTGGTGACAGAAATCTGGTTTGTGCCTGCCCGCCGATGTCTGAGTATGAGTAAACTGAATTGTGTATCACTTTTTCAGGGAGGCAAAAGGTGATACACAAAAGTAAAACGGACAGAAGATGCGTATAAAAATTTCAATTTTTATAATGATCCTGTTTCTGTTTTCCTGCGGGCAGGCCAGTGAAGTCCTGCAACAGCCAAGCGGCAATGCCAACCGTGTTATTGCCATTGGCGACATCCACTCTGATATAAACGTTATGCGCCAGGTGTTTCGTCTGGCCGGCGCCACCAATGAAAATGATGAGTGGATTGGCGGGGAACTGACAGTCGTTCAGCTGGGTGATCTGATAGGGCGCAGTGATGATGAACGTGAGGTGCTGGACTTTATGTTTGCAATCCAGGAGCAGGCAGAACAGCACGGTGGTAAAGTCTATGCCCTGATTGGCAATCATGAAGTGATGGGCGGTCGGGTTGATAATCAGGCTGTTGGTCGGAATCCGTTTCCCGCTTATGAAGGGTTGCCGGGTTTGAATCTGAATGACCCGCGCCTGGAACATTTACCAAGTTATGAACGTTCACGTGGAGCAGCCTTGATGCCGGGTGGGCCGTATGCGGTACGCATCGCAGAATTTCCAACCGTACTTAAACTGGGAGAAACAATTTTTGTGCATGGCGGTGTGGTGCCGCGCTGGGCGGAGTACGGCATAGAAAAAATTAATGTTGAAGTAAGCGCGTGGTTGAAAGGTGAATCTGATGAGCCGGATTCCTCACAGCGTGTTGATGATAGTGATCGCGTGATGTGGGCGCGGCATTTTTCTTCCCGGGTTGATCAGCAGGATTGTCTGATGCTGGAAGAATCATTGCGCATACTGGAAGCCAAACGCATGATCGTTGCGCACACACGCCATGCTGAAATTACTTCTTACTGTTCTGGAAAATTGTGGGCAACAGACGTTGGCATGTCACGTGCCTATGGCGGTGATATTCAAATTCTCGAGCTGATCGATGATGAAGTAACCAGGGTTTTAGTGCCAGAGTAAGTTTTACCCTGATACTGTTTTTAAATATTCGACAATGTCCTGTGACTCGGGCATCCAGACATCCTCTTTATTTTCGTCTGTATAACTTATGTGTAAGACAGGGACGGTTGCCCGATTACGCGCTGCAATCAGGTCATTAAAATGCTGCCGTTCATAAATATTTCGCATTTCAACATGAAGACCCAGGGCAGCAATTGCTTGTCTGACATAAATACAATACGGGCAGATAGGTGTCATATACAGCGCTAGTTTTAGGGTGCTGTTATTTTCGGTATCTTCTTCAGTAAAAGCGGCTGCCAATTCCTGCTCCAGATCAAAATTGTTCAAGCGAAGTCCTGTTTATGATTATTTGAAAATTACAATTATGGCTTCCAACAAGTGTATAAAGTTTAGAGACCTATTCCAAATATTGAGCCAACCAAAGCGGTAAACAACATAGCCAGAGCTCCCCAAAAAGTGACGCGCAGACTGCCTTTAATTTTGGCGGCACCGCCAGCATGTGCAGCTAATGCTCCCAGAATGGCAAGAAATACCAGGGAGTTGACAGAAACCATGGTTATTAACAGCTCACCACCAAACATCCAGGCAGTTAACAGAGGCAATAAAGCACCAACAGTAAAAGCCAAAGCAGAAAAGATGGCAGCCTGAATGGGTCTGGCTCTGCCACTTTCGACTATGCCTATTTCATCTCTGGCGTGAGCCGCCAGGGCGTCATGTGCCATTAATTGCTCGGCAACAGTGTAGGACAGTTCTTCTTCCAGACCACGTTCCTGATAGATAGCGGCAAGTTCCTGTTTTTCAAACTCAGGATTGTCATCCAATGATTGTTGTTCCTGTGCCAGATCCGCTGATTCGGTATCAGCCTGTGAGCTGACAGAAACATATTCACCTGCTGCCATTGACATGGCCCCAGCAACCAAACCGGCAAGGCCACTAAGCAGAATGTAATCCTGGGCAACATTGGCGGCAGCAACGCCGATAATCAAACTGGCAGTAGAAACAATGCCATCGTTTGCACCCAGGACGGCGGCTCTTAACCATCCGGCGCGATGAGATTTATGGGCTTCATGGTAAGTCATAGGGTTAAAGGATAAAGTAAATCAGGACAGGTGTCAGAGGAAATTTTTTATTCTGGCGTCGCGAATAAAATAAGGATCAATTAAGGAAACTGCTTATTTTTTATAAGCAGGGATTCTATCTATCACGCAAGTCCTTATACTCCAGCTTTTTCCATGCGCCACATTTAAGAGACGTTATAAATTGCAAATATTCAGGTTGCTTATCCCCCTTTGTTTGGTTGTTTTTCCACAGCTTCTGCAGGCTCAGGCTGAAACGCCTGTTGATGGTGTTTTACAAACCTCTGACAACAAAATTGCGCAGGTCCCCAAAACAAATCTTGCGCCGGTGCTGGATGGCATTCTGGACGATCCCATATGGCGTGAGGCAAGAAAGATTAGCGATTTTCATCAGGTGCAGCCGGTTGATCATGGTGAACCGACGGAGGCCAGTGAATATTACATTACCTACGATGACAATAACTTCTACATGGCTGCCAGGCTTTATGACAGTGATCCTTCCCAGATAAGGGCCAGGCAGTTAATTCAGGGTCAAAATGTCAATGGAGATGATACAGCAGACATCCTGCTGGATACTTTCAATAATGACCGGACGGCTTTCTATTTCCAAACTAATCCTAATGGGGTGCGCAGTGAAGGTGTCTGGGAAAACGCCAGTACCTATAACAGTGATTGGAGCGGAATCTGGCAGGTAGAGTCGAGGATTGATGAACAGGGCTGGACAACGGAGATGATCATTCCTTTCACGACCCTGAATTTTGACCCGAATACAGATGAGTGGGGTCTAAATCTTGGACGTTCCGTTGCGCGGAAAAACGAAAGAATCTACTGGTCATCCTTTAACCGAAGCACCAACCCGGCAACAGCAGGGCAGGTCGCTGGTATTCACGATATTCGGCAGGGCGTGGGTCTGGATATTGTCCCGTCCATTACCGTTGCACAGTCTGAAGATTATGTCACCGACATTAATGATGACCGGGTTGATCCTTCGCTGGATGTCTTTTATAAATTCACGCCTAATCTGACAGGCGTGTTAACGCTTAACACGGATTTTTCTGCCACAGAAGTGGACGATAGGCAGGTAAACCTGACGCGTTTTTCGCTGTTCTTTCCAGAGAAAAGAGACTTTTTCTTACAGGACTCTGAAATATTCAGCTTCGGTAATATTTCAGGCGGAGGTGGAGGAAATGCGCCACCAGGAGCCAAGCTCCGTAATGGCATACCCTTTTATTCCCGGCGCATTGGCTTAAACCCTGCTACCGGTCAGCCGGTAGATATTGATGTCGGCGGTAAAGTGGCCGGACGTGTGGGAGATATCAGCCTTGGTGCTTTGGCAATACAGCAGGGTGACCGCCCCGGCCTGGCCGGTCAGGATGTGTTCGTAGGCCGTATTACATCCAACGTCCTTTCGGAATCCAGAATCGGCGCGATTTTTACCAATGGAGATCCTAACAGTGTTAGGGATAATTCTTTGGCTGGCGTCGATTTTATGTATCGTAATACCCAGTTCTCCGAGAGTCATACACTGACCGGCGATCTGTGGTACCAGCAATCCGATACAGAGGGCCTGGATGGCGATGACAAGGCTTATAACGCGAATATCAATTATTCAACACTGGGCACAGGAGCAAGCCTTGAAGTTGATTACAGTTATATCGGTGAAGAATACAATCCGACACTGGGTTTCGCTAACCGCCGTGGAGTGGAAAGAATTGGCTTTTCATCCAATTATCGTTATTTCCCGGAAACCCACCCCTTTGTTCGTAATTACACCTTTGTGTTAAGGGGCGATTATTTTCGGGATAACGCAACCGGAGAAATGCAAAGCAGTTTCCTGCAGTTTAACCCCATAGCTTTTGATACCCTGCGCGGCGATCTGGCTTTTATTATGTTGCAACGCCAGCAGGAAGGTTTGACCGTTCCCTTTGAGATTCAACCAGGCATTATAATCCCTGCCGGAGATTATACATTTGATTATGCGCAGCTCATGATCAGGTCCAGTGGTAACCGCACACTCGCGCCCAATCTGACCTACCGTGAAGGTGATTTTTATAATGGTAAAAGCCGAGTGGTTAATGCAGGCTTTGGCTGGAACCCGAATCGCAATGTTTCTTTTGATTTCAGTTACAACTTTACCGATGCTTCGTTACCGGCGGGAGATTTTATTACGCGCCTGATCAGTCTGAATGCCAGCTATGCATTCAATGTCAGATGGTCCTGGGTGAATCTTTTGCAGTATGACAACGGATCAGGCTCTTTGGGGCTTAACAGCCGGTTACGCTGGAATCCACGTGCCGGTGAAAATCTGTGGCTGGTTGTTAATTATAATTTTGATTCCAGCACCAGTGCGTTCAGGGAACTGAACTCGACTGACTCAGAGATAGTGGTTAAATATTCCCGTAATTTTAGATTCTGATTTTCTAGCTAAATATTTTCGGGATTAAGTAATGAAGTGAGCACGTGGTCTTCCCAATTACCATTTATCTGCAAATACTTTTTAGCAAGACCTTCTTTAGTAAAGCCCAGTTTTTTCAGTAAGTTTGCCGATCTTTTATTGCGGGGCATATAGGCAGCCATTAGGCGGTTCAGCTTTAATTGCGAAAAGGCGTAATCGATCGCATGCTGGCTGACTTCCGTCATAAGCCCTTTCCCTTCATGGGCCGCGGCGACACCATAACCGAGATGACAGCCTTTTAAGGGACCATAGATGATGTTGGTTAATGAGCAGTGCGCAAGAATTACACCCTGATCTACCGCGATAAAATAAGCGGCTCTGCCTTCATTTTGGGCAATGACAAAAGTTGATAATCTTTTTTTTAATTCTCATTCAGAGTAATAATCCGCTTCGTGTTTGGGCTCCCACTTTTTGAAATGTTCGGCATTTTCTAGATGATATGCCGACAGCATCTTGGCATCGGAGGTTTTTACTAAACGAATTTCCATGTTTTTACATAGGGGCCAGAGTAAAATTTACTCTGACCCCTCTGGATATCCCTGCAAGAAAGTTAAAAGAAGAAAGCGGATTAATTATTTTCGCGCGACAGCCGACGATAATATTCGGCGACGGATTCCTGATATTCCTCAGGAATCAGATCCAAGACAGCAGTGCGGACATTATTCGGATTACCGGCATTGCTGCTTTCAGCTCGTAATGAAAGTTCCAGTTGTTCGATTAAGGCCAGCATGTTGTTGTATTCTTCCAGCACAATATCATCGTTACGATTAACCCGACTGAATTCCAGCTCACGGATAATATCAAGCAGTTCATCTATTTGTTCCTGCGACATTTGCATGTCTGGAATGGCATCGCGCGTCAGCTCAGTCAGGTTGTCCAGATTGTCATAAAAATTTTCAGGCATATTAATTGGGCCATCTAAAACAGTGTTAGCACCATTACCAGACCAGCCGGCAATGCCCAGGCCATTGACGATGCCATTAGGGTCGCCGCCAAAGCCTCCTTGCTGACCGTTTTGCCCTTGTTGCCCTGGTTGTTGACCTTGACCTTGACCTTGTTGCTGCCCCTGTCCCTGGTTCTGGCCTTGTTGCCCCTGACCAGCCTGCTGGCCATTTTGTTGTGAGAGTTGCGCTAATTGGTCGCGTAAACTTTCAGCCTGTTCCAGCGCCTGTTCCAGCTCACTGCCACCATTAAGTGAACCCAGCGCTAATTGCTCAGCACGCTGCAGGCTTTCATTGAGTGCCCTCATGCCTTCGGTGACATTCCGCTCATTACCGGCAATATATAACGCATAACCAGCATCAATATAGAGTGCAGCATCCGACAAAGCCAATTCCAATTCGCGCTCGGCGATCGTTTCATTGCCTTCGGCAAGTTCTCTGGCAGCAGCAGGACTCTCTTCACCAAATTGCTGGATGGTGTTCATCATTTGCTGCTGTAAGCGCTGAAGATCAGCGGCTAAACCTTCTTTCAGGTCGGCCAGTTCCATTTCTTCAGTGAGAGACATGCCTCGGCTGTTAGGATTCTCTCCGCTTTCACGTTCAGCCAGCGCGCGCTCCATGGCTTGTTGTAGTTGTTGTTGCATACGCTCCTGTGCAAGCAGCATCTCGGCAGACTGATCAGCCATGCTGGTAAATGATTCCTGCATGCTGGCAATCTGATCCTGAGCCAACTGATCTCTGGCCCCCTCGAGTTGACGCTGGGCTTCTTCTGCTGCACGTTGCAATTCATCGGAACCAGGGTTATTTGCCATAGCCTGTTCGGTTTCATTCATTGCCCGAATGGCGCTTTCCAGACGGCGCTGTAATTCATTTTGAGCTGTTTGCTGGTTTTGTTGTTCGCTCTCAGCAGGCTGTCCTGATTGCTGACCCTGTTGTCCGGGCTGGCCTGGTTGCCCTTGACCTTGCTGCTGGTTGCTAGCCTGTTGCTGGCCGCGTTGCCCGCCCAATTGTTGCTGCTGTAATTGTTCTAACTGTTCCTGGAGTTGTTCAGCTTCACGTCTCAGCATTTCCTGCTGATATTTTTGTGCATCCGTTAACTGTTGCTGATTGCGCATATTATTGGCCAATTGTTCCTGGCGACGCGCAAGTTCATCCAGTTGCGCCATGATATCTTCAACCTGTTCCTGTTGAGCTTGTGGCGAGGCACTTTCGCCAGTTTCATACTGGTTTTGCTCCATATCCATTTCCAGCTCAAACATTTCTGCCAGGTCCTGTCCGGCACGACCACCGCCGCCACCGCCACCACCTTGCTGCTGGCCAACCTGAATATCGTTGAAGACAGCCTCAGCCTGCAGTAAATGTTGCAGGGCTTCCTGAGCAGGCTGGATAGCATCCTGTAACTCTACAGCTGCGAGACGTTCAGAACTGGGGAACATGGCCTGGATAGCCAGATCCATGCTGGCAACGAAACGTTCAATGTCTTCGTCCTGCTGGTTTAACTGGCGGGCGCGGGCACGATCAGTCAGGGTTTGTGCCTGTTCCGCCAGAGTCAGCTGTAATTCGGAAAGCAGCGACGAGTTGATTTCAACCTGTCCGTTATTGCCTTCAGCTTCTTCACGTATCAGGTTCCAGGTTGAAACCACAATCTGGCGCTGGCGCTGGGATATTTCATCGGTAGGGCCGCCACCGCCGCCACCTCCTCCGCCACCGGAGAGTTGGGACTGGGAATAACGACGGTTATAAGCCTGTATCTGAATAAAGTACATGTCAGTCTGGACAGCCTGCGAACGGTCAGAGGCTTCGGCATAATAAGAAATCAAATCACCAGGCTTGAGTGGAATTTCGTCAAAGGCAGGCTCACTTTCTGTAGTAACTGAATCGATACTGACGACCTCTTCACCCTCTCGGCCGGGGATCAGTGAGTCTTCCAGCACAATATCAAAGGCACCAACTTCCAGTTGTGGCGCTGCGGCAGTTCTAGTTTGTACAGTACGCATATCTTCCAGCATAAAGATATGCTCAACAGACAATTCGTCAGCCGGTTCATACAAATCAACTTCCTGCCACTCACCACCATTAATGGAATATTTAATCAGCAGACTTTCAAGACCATAGTCATCACTGGCATCAACCCGTGTCAGCACTTCTTCAATGTTGGTGGCATTCCAGTCCTGACCCGGACGCACCAGTTCGATTTGGGGAGAGCCGTCTTCAGCAAGACTGATAAAATAATCGTCGCTTAAGCGAACCTGCTCACCACCCACCAGAGCGGCGATGTAATACTGTCCTTCCTCAAGAACCATAAACTCAGTAGAGGCTTCATTGCCGCTGATGTTTAAGGCCTGGGCAGCATCGTTAAGAATTAATTCACCGGCAGGCAAGGGACCAGAGGTAGTGACATTAAGCGCAATACGGGTTTCCGGCAGGGCTTCGATATCGCCACGGTTAGATGTTTCAGGATCACGTTCTGTCCATTCGGGGAAGGTATAAGTTAATTCCAGATTTTCGATAGAAGGAAGGTCAACAACCTGCACACTGAAGTCGGGGCTGCGTAACCCGGTCGTCGAGACATAATAGTCCATCTCTTCCTGCAGAGAGAACAAGGTAAACTCAAAGCCGTTCATGGTTCTGACCAGCGGAACTTCCTGCCACTCTTCACCACTGCTGCGAACATGCAAAACGGCTTCATCCGGATCAAGTCCTTCTATTTGAGCGCTGATGCGTAAGTTAGCGCCACGTCGCACACTTTCATCACCAGGTGAAACAGTGATTGATTGTGGTGGCACGAAACTATCGCTGGCCCAGCCGGCAAGAAAATTCTGCAGGCTATAAGAAAACAGGCCGGCACCGACAGCCATATAAATTAAAACGGCGAGCATGGCGGCTGCCGCTACGCCGGCAATTTGCATGTCCCTGTTTTTGACCTGCTCGGCAACAGGATAAGAAGCACTGATTTTTAGGGCATCTTCAGCCAGCAACTCGCGGAAGGGGTTTTTAGCTTCCATTTGTGCATAGGTTTCTATGCGTCCCTGAAAACCTTTGCCGTCCGATTTTGTGCTGCGGTTTTCAATCTGTGAGCTGACATCGTCTTTAATTCTTTTCAGTGGTTCAAGAATGCCCAGCAGCACAACAGCAGCCAGCGCCAGAACCAGCAAAAGACGGAAAGTGATAACGGTTGAACCGGCATAGCCGTTCTCCAGGGAAAACCAGGCAGCAATCAGTGAGACTGATAAAAGTACAGCTGCGACCGCAGCAGCACCCTGGAGGATCACCAGTTTTTTCAGACGCTGACGGAATTCTGTCAGGTAGAGTTCAAGCTTTTCGGTTGCTTTCATAGCTAGGTATTTCCTGTATTGAACCGTAAATAGCGATTACCCAATAAGGACTCGGCAAGGACAATAACAGCAAGTAAAATCAATAATACACGCCAAATCTCTATAGCAACAGGTTCTTCTTCAACGACACTGATGGCAATGCCGTCGACCAGCTCCATGTCGCCCGCGCTCCCTGCTACCATGGTTTCCCAGTTTTGCAGGGCCTGCGCATCCATAATACTTAAATCTGACTCACGGGTATCCGGGTTTACAGCGACCAGATTGTCGCGGCCTAAAGTGACGATCCGGTAATAGCCTGTTTCCGACAACTGTATGCTTTGAGACTGGGTCGTGTCAGCCAGCGATAACAGGCTGTTACCGGCAGGGTCATAAACCTGGCCTGAAGCTCCATTATTCTGACCCAGCTGCAGGAAGCTGTTGATGGTTTGCTCCTTCACCAATAATTCTTCATTCGACAGATGCCTGGCGGCTTCTGCGACAAAGCTGACAAAGACTGGCTTAACCGGCAGGTCACTCCAGGTATTATTTAAACTGGTATTAAGTAAGAGGAAGCGACCCAGGCCAATGTTACGTTCAGTTAAAAAAGGGATATTGTTATTTAAAGTAATCAGCACGTTGTCAGCTTCACCAGCTTCAATAGGCAGAACTCTGGAAATAGCCAGGTTGTTCCAGCCTACGGAGCCGTCAAGCACAGGGTGAGAAACATTGACGCCCTGCACATTATAGGAAGTATTGCGACTGAAACTCAGGCTGCCACCAATAGCCTGTCCTCCTACCGGAATGCTGGCCTGACCAAGTGTTCGTTCGCCAACAGCTGCCAGTATCGCACCACCGCCGTCGACGTAGGCTTGTAACTCCTGTGCCAGTGATGCATTAACACTGCCAATATCATCAATCACAATCCAGGGATAACGCTGCAATATACGGGGATCAAAATCATTAACATCCAGCAGCTCAACTTCATAACCGCGAGGTGCTGTTTCCAGCGCCGTTGTAATGTAAGTAACTGCCAGAGATTCCGGGTCGGCACTTAACAGAATGACTGGCGCGGGCGGTGAATTATCAAAGACAGTGTAGCGCGTATCGTCGTCCGGCAAACTGTCGTTGGGCGTAATACTGACGTTCAGGCGATTATCGCCTTCATCAAAACTTACGTTTTCAAAACTGATGTAGCTGATGCCATCTGCTGGCGCAGTAAAGGTTTCAGTCAGGCTTTGTTGTGTGATGTCGTTAATGCTCAAGGCTACCGTTTTTTCCACGCTCTGTTCTGCACTGCTGTTATTTTTCAAGCCGACACGAATGCTATCAGCCGTTGTAATTTCAACCGAAGCAACTGACCAGTTGGCGACATCTTCTGTTTTTACCTGATGAATACTGAGCGTCACCGGGCGCCCGTTGATGACATCAGGAATCATATCGGCAAAACGGACAGCCTGGCCGCTTTGCTGGTAATCACTAATGAAATGAATAATAAAATTTGCCTGGCTGCTGGTGATTAAGCTATCCAGAGCCGTCACCATGGCACCGATGTCCAGACGGCCGTAGTCTGGTTCAAGTCCCTCAAGACCGCCACGGATAATTGCCGGGTCGGCTGTTGCAGTACTGATGGTTTCAACCGTACCGCTGGCGGTATATAGGCTGGCAATATCATCGGCACCCATGGCATCAACCAGTTCCTCTGCCAGCGTGACAGCCTGTGCAAAGCTGTTGCCTTCACGCATGGAGAAAGACGTATCCAGGACAATGACGTGATGTGTTGTGTCTTCTGTTACAGCAGCTTCCAGCGCCGTGAAGAAAACCGGCTTGGTGAAAGCAAGTACCAGTAAAACCAGAAACAGGATTCGCAGCGCCATTAATACGAGGTATTTTAATTTACGCTGAATATGGACGCGGCGCTGACTCTGTTCCATAAACATGATGGAACTGAATTTTTCCCTTTCGGTAGCGTTGGTCTGCAAGCGATGCAACCAGATGGGCAAGGCAATGCCAAGCAGGGCGAATAGAAACAGTGGGCTAAGCAAAGACATCAGGCACGTTTCTCCCTGAAGGTCAGGTAAGCATGCAGGGCTCGATCAAGCGGTTCACTGGTATCCAGCAATACGTGATCGGCATTCATCCCCTTGGCGGTTTTTTCAATGGCCGCTATATGTGCTTTGATTCTTTGAGGATAATCCTGTTTCATAAAAATCGGATCTACCTCAATAGCTTCGCCTGACTCCATGTCTTCATACAAGGTTGATTCTTTAATATTCGGATTAAGCTCATCCGGATCCAGTAAATGAAACATAATGACATCCTGACCATGCAGTGCCAAAGGACGCACATTTTCCATCAGGGCTTCCGGGTCGCAATAAAAATCAGAGATCACCGCAACCAATCCGCGTTTTTTTACATGCTCGCGAAAGCGGGTGAAGGGTTTGTGCATGGCAGTGCCTTCAACAGCTTCTGCCTTATCCAGGGTATGGATAACACCATGTAGAGTGCCGCTTTTAGATGTGGGTGGACGGTATTGCACCACCTCATCATTAAAAATCATGGCGCCGATGGCATCATGCTGACGCGACGCCAGGTAAGCCAGACTGGCAGCCAGATATTTTCCGTACTGTAATTTTGAATACCTGGCACCAAAACCCATAGAGGCTGAAGTATCAAGTAACAGCATTAAATGACTGTTGGTTTCACCTTTAAACAGCTTGATAAAAGTCTTGTCGGTACGGGAGTAAACATTCCAGTCAATATGACGCGGATCATCACCTTCGGCATAGGGTCGGTATTCTACAAACTCCTGACTGAAACCATATTTGGGCGAGCGGTGCAGACCCATGACAAAACCTTCCACCACAGCTTTGGCAACCAGTTCCAGATTGGACAGACTGGAAAGCACGCTGGGATCCAGCAGGCGGGTTGGCGCATTTTTATTGTCAGTTTGACCTAACTGCATTTGGTTATCGTTTACTCGCTTACAGAAACTTTAGTTAATAGATCAGCCAAGATGTCATCAATACTGATGCCATCAGATTCAGCATAGTAGTTTGGAAGCACACGGTGGCGCAGAATAGGGATTGCCAGCGCTCTCAAGTCATCAGCCAGCACATGATAACGGCCTTCCATTAAAGCGCGGGTCTTGGCGGCCAGCACCAGATTCATGGTGGCGCGAATACTGGAACCGAAATTGGCATACTTTTTAATCATGTCGGTTGCCAGTTCATCGGAGGGCCGGGTGGCGCGCACAATATCAACAGCATAACGGCTCAGTGAGTCCGAAATAGGCACTTCTCTTACCAGACTTTGAAACTTGATAATCTCTCCTGCAGAGGTACAGGCTTCCACTGGTGGCATATCGATGCTTTTGGTGAAACGGTTAATCACGGCAACTTCCTGCTCGGAATCCAGATAATCCAGAATGACATTAAAAAGGAAACGGTCAAGCTGTGCTTCCGGCAAGGGATAGGTACCTTCCAGTTCAATCGGGTTTTGCGTAGCCAGCACAATAAAAGGTTTGTCAAGTATGTGATTTTTGCCACGTACGGTGACCGTTTTTTCCTGCATGGCTTCCAGCAGGGCAGCCTGAGTTTTCGGCGGAGTTCGGTTAATTTCATCAGCCAATAAGACATTGGTAAAGACAGGACCTTCGATAAAACGCCATTCACGCTTGCCGGTACTCTGATCTTCTTCGACCATGTCGGTACCTGTTATATCGGTAGGCATCAGGTCAGGGGTAAACTGAATTCGCTTGAAACTCAAACCCAGCGCGCTGGCCAAGGTATGCACCAGCAAGGTTTTTGCAGTACCCGGCATACCGGTGATCAGACAGTGACCGCCTACAAAAAGCGAGATCAGAAGATTTTCTACGACTTCATCCTGGCCGACGATAGTGCCTCTTATCTGCTCACGGATATTGGTAGTTGCCTTTTGGAAGTTCGCAACTAATTCACGTGTTTCATCTGATCCAAAATTTTCTACTGCTTCATTCATATTCCTGCTTCCTGTAAAGGGTTCCTGATTAATTAGTATTCTTATATTTTTTAATTTTGTGTTCTGCTCAATTCCAGTAAAAGCTGTTGGGCCGGACGGTATTGTGGAGCAATATCCAATGCCGTCATTAAATACTCCATTGATTGTGCCGGTTCATTCAAGGCCTTGTAAGCTGATGCCACACGGTAATTAGCCGTCGCCTGATCCAGCGGGTTTAATGCCAGTCCAACCAGATACTCCTGCAAGGCATCTTCCGGCCGGTTTAATTCAATAAACAGGTCGCCGAGTTTGCCATGAGTTGCTTCATCAAAGGGATCAACATAATGAATATCCCTGAATACGTCTATGGCTTGCGCATGTTGTCCGCGGGCAATGTATTCATCGGCAAGTTCTTTTAATGCCCGTGCGGAATAACCACCAAGTTGCCAGAAGGTTTCAAGGGTTTCAAATTTAAGATCATCCTGCTCAAGCTGGGCATGTGCCAGCGCCTTGGCGATATAGGGACTGTCCTGCTCAACATAGTCAGGGTAAGTAAAGATCGCCCGGTTGGCGGCAGCGATGGTTTCTTCCCAGTTGCCTGCGCCATAGGCCTGAACGGTTGCCTGCATATCCTGTTGCCAGACAGGCAGATTATTCAACAGAGGACCGAACTGAATATCGATATATTGCTTAAAGTGGCGGTCAAACTCATTCTCACTGATACCCAGGGCAGTTTCTATGGCAGTGACTTCATCTGTCCCTTCAACAAACTGGTAAAGCATGCCGACAATTTTATCGTGACCGTATTCTTCCGAGATGAACTGGAAAATCAAACCTGCCTGCATGTAGGAAACAATGACCTGCTCATCATAGGTCGGACGCATAAAACCATCGTCCAGTTTGGCTACTGGCAGGAAGGCTCCTTCAGCCATGAACTGCAAAACATAAGCCGGGATTTTAATACCGGGTATCGGGCCGGTATTCCATTCTTCATAAACCGATATGCCTTCACTGTACCAGCGTGGCACCCCATGCTCTGAGGCTTCCAAAGTATAAACATGAGCCATTTCGTGCCACAGAGTCGTACCCCAGTGATAGGTCTCATCAGGGTGCCCGGTTGGCGAGTCCATGGCAAACAGATAGCCAAAGGTCACACCTAGTATGCCGACACCGGGCATACCAATAGAACGCACGACAAAGTCTTCATGATTAGGAAAAATTTCAACGATGACCGGTTCCTTGGCCGGGAAGTGATAGCGTTCGGCAAAAGTTGCCATGCTGGCTTCTGCCAGTTCACGCGCATAAGGTTTAAGAACCTCAGCTTCATCACGATCAAGACGCAATACCAGTTTGGGAATACCATCACCTTCTGGCGGATCGGGAAAAGTCAGGTCGACAAAATTTTCACTGAAGGTATCCAGCAAACGCATCATATTGAGTGTCGTCGGATTAAAGCCATCACCCTCATAAGCAATTTCTACATGCCGTATACCGGCATCAATCTGGTTCAGACGCAGATAATTCTGGCCAAGTTCCAGATGCGCCGTCCAATGTTCAGGTTCGATTTCCACGGCCTTCTTGTAAAGCTCGCCGGATTCAGCATAGCGCCGGATATTTGAGGCAAAGTGTGCGGGAATGGCATAGGCATCACCATAAGCTGGGGCTTCAGCGAGGGCTGCGTCAATATAGGGCTGCACTTCCTCAGTGCGCCGTTCGAGAAATGCCAGGGCGGCTTCCAGAGCATTAAGCTCCATTGCCGGCAGATCTTCGTCATTAACAAGATCCCAGGCTTCATCAAGCATTTCCCGGGCCTGTTCATATTGATCCCGTTCCATGTTGGAATTAATTGACATGATCATTGCGCGTAAGCGGGCACCGGGTGGCGAAGCAAAATGTGTGCGCACAGCTTCCAGGTGAGCATTAATTTCTTCACCATTGTTACCGGAGCTAAGTGCCTGGGCGGCGCCGATATGTGCCCAGGCACTATCAGGTTCCAGCGCCAGCGCCTGGTTAAAAAAGTTGTAGGCATCCTGATATTGATAGGTGCGCATATAAAGCTCGCCGGTCCTGACCAGGATCATGGCATTGTCCGGATTTGCCTCTGAGGCCTGTTCAAACAACTCATCGGCTGTGTAGAGATCACCCAGGGCCCACATCGCTTCTGCCTGAATTTCAGGTGGGTTGATACTGCGCACAATACTCAGATAACAGGTATTGGCTTCAAGACTTTGACCTGACCAGTAAAGATTTTCGCAGTTTAATAAAGTTTCATTATCCAGAGCCCCAAGCAGATGTTCCCTGGCCAGCGCCTGTTCAGTAAATAAACCAGCAAACAAAACAGAACTGCATATCGCACTATAAGCCACCAGCGGAGCCAGACGATTCTGAGACTTAGTGTTTCTTGCTTTCACGACTTCGGGTTTACCTTTTGCTATGTATTACTCACTGCTTAGCTGATCGATTTCTTCATTGATTCTGGCTGACTGCAAGATCAGTGCCTGCAGTTGCTCGATGTATTCTGCATTACTCATTTCGCCGCGGCGGAGCTGCAGGCTTTCAATTTGGCGGTCAATCTCCAGGCTTTGTTCCTGCAGTTCCGCAATTCGTGGATTTTCAGTAGAGATAACGACAGGGTTAATACGCGCCAAAGTAAACTGGGCGGCACCGTCGCCACTGATTTCGGCATGTTCGGTTGCAAGCTGGCCCTGACTTTCAAAATATTCTTCCACCTGGCGTTGTGCATAACTGAAGGCTTCTTCGATGCTGATGCTGTTGTTTTTATTTAAGTCGGCATCTTCACTACTCAGGGCTTCGACAAAATATTTACCGAAGAAGGTTGCGTTTTTCTCGTTACCATTGCGTGTTGCAGTAACCAGAATTCTATTTTCATCTTGCAGGGGTTCAAGCAGAGCGCCACTGGTACTGGAAGTGTTTAGCAGGAAATGGTTTTGTCCGGGAAAGGCATTCATGATGCCAAGGATGTCATCAGTGGTGATATCCAAACCGGGGATATTAAATTTATATTCCTCGCCATCAAAACTCCCATGACCGATCAGATAAATAGCTGCCCGGTCATCTTCATTCATACCAGCACTAAGTTCAGAAAAATGCGCTAAAAGATTTTCCCGGGTGGCGTCAGTGGCGCTGAATAAAGTGATGTTTTCGCTATCGGTTAACGATGCTGAGGCTTCTGCAATCGTCTGACTTTGTTCGTGAAAGTTTTCCTCAAAGGCCGGCTCTCCACCGAGGCCCTGCACAATGGTTACGTAGAGTGCGGCTTGTGCATTAAAGGATAGTGCTGACAGGGCTACAGACAGGAGAGCTGAGCTGGCTACTATAAAGGACCTCATCAGATTGTTCTCCAGCGTCTTCGTAGCAGCCACTCTGCGGCTTTTAATAAAATCAGCAGTATAAAAATAATTGGTGCATCCCAGAGATAGCGGATGTCCTGCTCAGTGATGCCAGCTGTAGAGTATGAAATGGCTTCTGGCAGCTCATCCCAATTCTGGGCCTGCCAGTATTGACCACCGGTCACTGCCGCAAGGTTTTCAAGCAAATCCCGATTCTGCCGGATGGCAAAGGCTTCCTGGTTTTGTTCATAACGAATGGCAGAACGGACCGAGCTGACTGGAGTATTTCCGACGCGGGAAATTGCTTCTATCGAAAATAAACCGGTATCGGCAGGATTGAAACTGGCTTCATAGACGCCGGGCTGATTACTGGAAGGTAATAGTTCCAATGTCATTGCCGGGCCATATTCGGAAGAGACCACAGCAGAAACAGCCAGACCCTGGTTTTCTTCAGCGTCTGGATCCCGCACTTGTGCACGAACACGAATCTCCTCATTCTCTATGTTGGTACTCAACTCAAAAGGCAGCGGTGAATTGACTACTAGGCCGCGGGCTAACTGACGCCAGAATGTTTCATGGCTCATATCTTCAAGCGGCATGCTCATTTGCCAGCGCCAGGTTCCTCCGGTTGCCATGATATAGCTCTGTCCTTTGCCATAAGGCTGGGTTACCAGCAGTGGCTGCAGCTCACCGTTCACATCAATTTCCAGTAAGGTAGTGGCGGCCGGTCTTAGTGAGCCGAGATTCTGGTAGTCCGCAATGTTGGGTAATTCGTTCCACCGTTCCAGATTTTCAGCGGGGTTATCGCTGAGCAGAAGAATAGGAGAAGCAAGACCACTAGGCGTTGGAATAACTTTGGCCTGCTGGCGGACAAAGGCCGCATCATCCGCAGCAAGTCTTACAGGCAGAACTTCGCTGACGACAGATTCACTCCAACCACCCAGGCCCAAGCCGTTTAATCCTGCCAGCATCATTAAACTGCCACCACGCTCACTGACAAAATCGTGGATCATCTGCTGCTGTTCTTCATTGAATTCGGCCAGTTCAACACTGCCTATAATCAAAGCGTCGTAGGCAAATAACTCTGATCTTTCTAAAGGAAAACCTTCTGCTAACTGATCCGGATCATCAATCCCCTGGCGATAAAATTTATTAGGCGTGACTCGCAATAAGGTTGAGAGTTGTACGCTGGGATCTTCATCCAGGGCTCGTTGCATAAACTTATATTCCCAGCGTGGTTCACCTTCTATATAAAGGATGCGGTAATTCCCGTCGGGAACGTCGACCACCTGTGCTCTTGAATTGTTTGCCAGATTTCTTTCACCATTAACGGGATCAAGTGTAAAGCGTAAATCCAATTCACCGGGCTCGCTGACTTCGACATCAATAAATGCCGTTGTCATATTTTGGTTGGCATTTAGTTCAATTTCTTCGGTGCTGATCAGTTCATCGCCGTTGTAAACTTTTATCCGGGTCATGCCGCCCTGGTCGTGAATGATACTGACACCTGCAGAAAGTGTTGTTCCGGGTAGCGCAGATTGAGGCAACTGTATGCTGGTCAGTTCCAGGTCTTCTGGAATAGCTTCGCGCCCAATACCGACTGTATGAATTGGAACACCATAAGAAACTATTTCACTTAAAGTTGCCGCATCAATGTTGCCGCTGTTATCAGCGCCATCACTGACCAGAATCAATGCCCCCAGGGAGGTATTGCTGGCTTCACGTAAAGTCTGAACGATAGAGGACCCTATATTGGAAGCGTCGCCAGGGTTTGGCAGCTCGGCAAAAGCATTCAGTTCAGTGACTTCCCCGGCAAAAGCATAAGGCAGGATATCGTAAATATCAGCCAGCTCCTCAAGACCTTCTTTTGATAAAAGCGCTTGTGCCTGATCCATGCGTGTTTCACCATTTTCGATCAGAGCCATACTGGCTGAGCTATCCAATAAAACAGCAACAGCATTCTCACCACCTACCAGACGCTCAGTCACCAGGGCCGGTTGCCATAAGACAAAAAGTATCAGGGCTATCATCAAAGCCTGAAGTCCACCAATGCTGGCAAGCTGATAAAGACTAAGAACCTTGCGTTGCCAGATCAGCATAAAAAGGCAGCTGGCAAGAAAAATAAAGCCTAGTGTATAGAGGAACCAAATTGGCCAGGTATTGGCAAGAATGAACTCGCTTTCTTCGAAAATGGCAGGGGAATATTTGAAAAAAAACTCGAACATAAATGGTATTGGTTGCGGTGCAGTTTAGCGGGCGCCAAGCCTCCCCTTAATTTTGGTTATTACTGCTATAGTTGTATGCATATTTATGCAGCGAAGGCAGATATAAACATGTTTATAGCAAAAATGCTAATCTTCTAAAAAGCCTGAAATTGGCTGTATGCCTTTTGTCATAGGCCAAGTTTATGTTGCAGGTACAAAGTGCAAAAACTATGGTTTATTCCGGGCCTAAAGTGTTTTATTTGTAACTTAAAAAAGATAATTATTTGTGTCCTTGTATGAGCAGCAATCATAAATGACAATATGGGCCCAGAGTGGGTGAGTGGATTTATGACTTCGTGTGTTTGCGGCAGTAAAAAAGATTATTCTCTTTGTTGTGAGCCCTTATTAAAGGGAGAAACTCAGGCGAAAACAATTCGTCAGTTGGTTCGCTCGCGCTATGCTGCCTATGCCCTTGGCGACCACGCTGAATATTTAAGGCAGACCTGGCACCCGGCAACAGCCGAAAGCATCAGAGCAGCAGAATTAAATACCGGGGCTTTCACTTGGCAAGGGCTTGAAATAATCGGGCATGAGCAGAAAGGGGATTTTGGTCAGGTTGAATTCATCGCCAGCTATGAAGATACAGAAGGCATGGCGCATAAGCATCATGAGATTTCATTATTCCGGCGTGCAAAAGGGAAGTGGTATTACCTGAGCGGCAAGGTGCTGAATCAGGACTAGGAGGCGACTAAAAAAATACTCGACAGGCTTTCCGGCTTTGTACATAATGCCGCCTTTTTTAAACCAGACCCTAAATTTATTTCGTTTTTTAAATAAATGCTTAAGTTCACCATCCGTAAAATTATTGACTCATTTTTAAGTTTATTTGACTGGTTTAACCGCCCCCAACCCATAGCGCGTTCTGAAGAAGAATCCAGAAAGCTGGCAAAAGCGACCAGTGGGCTGGCCCTCTACGACTATAAGGGCTGTATGGCAAGCAGAAAAACCCGGCATGAGATCCGCCGTTTGAATATAGATATTGAACGCCGTGATATTGGAAAGTGCACTATTCATCAGGATAATTTACTGGCTGAATTCGGCAAATTAAAAGCGCCTTGTCTGCGGATAGAAGAAAAAGGAGAGGTGCACTGGATTGATGAACCGGAAAAGATCGTGTTTTTCCTGCATGATAGATTCGATGTAAAAGATGAAGGTATCCAGTACCAGAAAAGTGCCTAAGCCTCCCCGCCTTGCGCCCTCTGTTCAATCAAGTTACAGTCCTTACCTCCCCGCTAAACTCGCAGCGTAAATATGAGTGAACCCATACAGTCACTAGTTATTGAGCCAATACAGGAAGCCAACGCGTCAGTAATCTGGCTGCATGGACTGGGTGCTGATGGCCATGATTTTGAGCCGCTAATTCCCTACCTGTCACTAAAAGAAGGCTGTAACGTTCGTTTTATTTTTCCTCATGCCCCTTCCATGCCGATAAGTATGAACATGGGCTATGTCATGCCTGCATGGTTCGATATCCTCGCCCTTGATGGAGCAGGCAGAAAGATTGATTCTCAGCAATTACTTGCCTCTGCCATGCAAGTGCATAAGTTAATTGATAAGGAAATAGAAAAAGGGATTGATAGTGAGCGAATTATTCTTGTGGGTTTCTCGCAGGGAGGTGCTGTTAATTATCAGGCTGGTTTAACTTATGACAAACCCTTGGCAGGCATGCTGGCGCTATCATCTTTTTTCCCAACTGCAGAGGAAGTTATCCCGCACCCTGCTAATCAGGATTTGCCAATATTAGTGTGTCATGGCACCCATGATCTTGTGCTGGATATATCGCTTGCTGAAAAGAGCCTGGAGGCTCTAAAAACCTTGGGCTATCAGCCTAAATATCTGACTTATCCGATGGCGCATACGGTGTGTCCACAAGAGATACAGGATATTGCTTCCTGGCTCAATGCGCAGCTTTGAAGGAAATTAAAAATGGCTTGATGTTGATCAAGCTTCTTTTTATGAATAAAGAAGGTAGATGCAATTTTCATCAATAGTATGGTGAAACTTGCAGATGGTGAGCAGGCAGAACCAACAGCTAAAGCCATTGCGATTATTTCTTTATTGCTCTGGTTGGGTATTATCAGTGTCGCTCGCTGGATGGCATTTCTATAACCCTTACTAACCGTTTTTAACTCCTTAACCGGAGTATAAAAAAGGCGCTTATACTAGTGGTTTAAAGGGCGAAGGCCCTTTTTGCTGTCATGTTATAGCCACGGTTAAACTTGATTCTGCAATGGATGTGGTTTACTTTAGCGCCTGGATTTCTAGCTTGAATATAAAGCAACTTAAGGGGAGCAAGATTCAGACTGAAATTTGCATAAGCAAGTGCGCTTATGCATCTGATTTTATGAGTCCTGCTGATTAATAAAAGCTGTAAAAATGCAGCTAACAATAATTTAAGGTTTAACGATGGAATTTGACTTTGGGTGTATAGAGCCAGTTGGCTTTGTTTGTTCAGTTGAGTTGAGCAGCGTTGGGTTGTGGTTAACCGGCGGGACCGGAAATTTCATGGCTTACCCGGTTACACTTTCAGCCCATGGTTTGGGCATGATGACAGTAATGGGTGTTGTTATTGCTTTTAACATGCGGGTACTTGGCTTCGCTAAAAATATTTCTATTTCTGCCTATGATCGCTTATTCATGATCGGCTGGGCAGGTTTTATGCTTAATCTGGTTTCCGGCTTGTTGTTGCTAACAGGTTATTTTTCTACCTATATTTTTCAGGGGTCTTTTCAGCTCAAAATTGCATTTATAGTCCTTGGTGGCATCCTGATGAAGGTGGTCATGAGCGGCATTAGAAATGGCCGCGATGAAAAAGTAACGATGCTGCTATCAGCTGCATGTATGGCCTCCTGGTCCGGCGCTATTATTACCGGTCGCCTGATGGCTTATTTACAGTAAGGGGGCGGGAATATGGAATTTTTACAACCAACGTTTGACTGGCTTGGAACATCATGGCTGGGCGTATTCAGTAGAGATGCATCCTGGGTTTTTGTGGCCGCAGAAACGGCTCACTTTTTTGGATTATCCCTGCTTTTTGGTTCACTGCTAGTGATTGATCTGAGAGTTGTCGGTTTTGCACGTTTTATCAACATGCAGGCCGCTATGAAATTTATTCCGATAGCCATGGCTGGCTTTGCTATCAACCTGATTTCAGGAATTACATTTATAGCATCTAACCCTGAGCGCTATGGTCCTAACATTGCTTTCCAATGGAAAATGGGACTGGTGCTTATAGCCGGGCTGAATGCACTTTGGTTCTGGTTTGGTGAGCATAAGGAGCTAAGCCAGCTTGCTGATGGTGAAGATGCCGAATTCAGAGCTAAAGTTATTGCGGCGCTTTCGCTGATTATCTGGGTTATTGTGATTATTCTCGGACGCTTTATGCCTTTCGTAGAATAACGGCTGGATAAAAAACGCTAATAAAAAAAGAGAGCTTCGGCTCTCTTTTTTTTATGGATTTAAACTAGTTAAATCTTATGAAGAATAGGCTTAGCTAAAAAATGCTGCCAGACATACTAGCAGTACCATGCCAAACATCACCCACTTCAATACAGACTGAGGAACATTTATAGCAAACTGAACACTTGCCATAGCACCCAACACCATGCCAATGGCCAGCACCAGTCCGGGAATCCACTGTACCTGGTCACGCAATACATAAACGGTTAAGGCGACTACAGTCACTGGAACGGTAATTGCCATTTTTAGCGCATTTGAACGTACCAGATCATAACGCAGACCGCCGGCCAATGCGGCTATGAGAATAAAGCCGACACCTGCCTGCACAAAGCCACCATAAAGACCGGCAACAAAAAGCCCAAACCAGGCCATAGGTCTTTCTTTTAACGTGTAAATTGGAGTCCCGGCAGGAGGCGCTACTACGGAAGGTCTTACCAGCATGATAAGCGCCATGCCCAGCATGGTAATCAGTAATGCCGGTTTCAAAAAAACCACGGGTAGATAGGAAGCAAGCAATGAGCCAATTAAAGAGCCGCTTAAGGCCGGTATCAGGGTTGGAATGATGGAAGCAGGTTCCAACTTGCCTTTCTGATGAAAGCGTCTGGCGCCGGCAATGGACTGCAACAATATCCCGACCCGATTGGTGCCGTTTGCGATATCGGCAGGCATGCCCAATATCATCAGGGCAGGCAAGGTCAACATGGATCCACCACCAGCAATGGTATTGATAAACCCGGCGAAAAAGCCCGAGATAATCAGCAGAAAAACAAACAGAAGACTTAACTCATATTCCATCACGCTATTATCTCAGACAGTCACAGATTTAGACACAACTGTGTTATCTGACTTAAATCAAGAACACTGTCTGTGTAGGAATTAAACTATAAAAGGTAAGAGTAAATTAAAAGGAGAAGTTCTTATGAAAAAACGGTTTTTATTATCGGTGATGGCAGCTTCAGTTTTGTTGCTGAGCGCATGTCGTATTAACCCTGATTATGCAAATGATTTCAGGTTTCCGATTTTGCGGGGAGATATTGAACGCGGACAACAGGCCTTTGCGAGTCTCGGTTGTATCTAGTGTCATGTTGTGGATGATGTGGAGCTACCGGACTATTCCGGCACCAGGCCTTTCACTGTGGTATTGGGTGGCGAGCTGATGTTTGCCAAAACCTATGGAGATCTGACGACATCCATCATCAATCCTGATCATGTGATTTCAGATCAGTATCTGGATTTACTGCCACGTCAGGAAAGAAGCCGGGTCAATTCTTCGCCGATGTATCTGAATGAAAATATGAAAGTAACGGAGCTCATAGATATCGTGGCCTTTCTTAACTCCAGATACCGCTTGCTGCCAGGGTATACGGAATATTACTACTAGGCCTTGAAATTTCAGGAAAAGCTACTAAATTAGAGGAATTCCCATGCTGTGAGCTGTTCAGGGTGGGCGCGAAACATAGAGAATTTTTTAAAAAAGTGGTAATATTTCACGCCCTGCGTAGTCTAAGTAGCAGAGACTTGGAAAGTTTTTAAAGGGTTATTATAGGAATTGGTGAATAAGCAAATGACTGGAAAAGTATATAAATCAACTGATGGAAGCATGGCAGGAAAAAGCCTGAGTGTCATTGACACAATGGTGCCTGGTCGCGACCTGAATGCTTATATTACTGCAGTCAATGGCATTCCTGTTCTGACTGCAGAAGAAGAGCTGGATCTTGCAAACAAGTATTTTTACCATGAAGATCTTGATGCAGCGCGTAAGTTAGTGCTTGCTCACATGCGCTTTGTGGTTTACATGGCGAAAAGCTATTCCGGCTATGGCCTGTCTGAAGCTGACCTGATTCAGGAAGGTAATGTTGGCCTGATGAAAGCGGTTAAGCGCTTTAATCCTGAAAAAGGTGTTCGTCTGGTTTCCTTTGCTGTGCATTGGATTAAGGCAGAAATGCATGAGTTCATTCTGCGTAACTGGCGCATCGTTAAAGTAGCAACAACCAAGGCTCAGCGTAAGTTGTTTTTTAACCTCCGGGGCTCCAAAAAACGCCTTGGCTGGTTGAGCAAAGAAGAAGCCGATCAGGTTGCAGCAGATTTAGGTGTAGACCCTAAAGCCGTGATGCAGATGGAAGGGCGCCTAGGTGCCTATGATGCTTCATTCGATGCAGCCCCCGATTCGGATGATGATGAAGCTGCCATAGCGCCTGCGCAATATCTGGAAGATGTTCGTTATGATCCTGCCCGTAATGTTGAAGAGGAAGATTACGCTGAATCAAGTACAGATAATCTTTATTTGGCATTGGAAGGTCTGGATGAGCGCAGCAAAGATATCCTGACTTTACGCTGGTTAAGCGATGATAAAGCCACTCTGCATGAACTGGCCGATAAATATCAGGTTTCTGCAGAGCGCATTAGACAGCTGGAAAAAAATGCAATGAATAAGGTAAAAGCCCGGCTCGAAGCATAAAAGAGCATTAGAAACATAATTCAAGAAGCCGCCGTTTCAGGCGGCTTTTTTATGTCTGTTTAATATGAATCGGTTGTCAGAGTAAAATTTTGCACCGACACCTAGCTTGAAACGGAAAAGTAATGGAAAAATTTATTTTATATGCAGCAATCAATGGCTTTCTAGTAGTGGCCTTTGGTGCATTCGGGGCTCATGGTCTCGAAGGCGTTATTTCAGAAAGCAGTATTGAAACCTGGAATACAGCCGTACTGTATCAGATGTTTCATGTTGTTGCGCTGATATTGTCTGCCTGGCTGTGTCATTTATTTCGGGCATCCAGGAGTTTCAGCCGTAGCGGCTACGCTTTCCAGTCAGGCATTGTTTTATTTTCAGGCAGCCTGTATCTGCTGGCATTAACAGGCATAAGCTTCTTTGCCTTTATAACGCCACTGGGCGGCGTTGCTTTTTTACTGGGCTGGGGATTGATTATTTACGGCCTTATTCATAGCCAGTTCAAGTCGTGATGATGTTAGAAAGTCATAAACGTACAGTAAAAAGTTATGTTGTGCGGGGTGGTCGTTTAACCCCTTCACAGCAAAAAGCACTTGGTGAACTCTGGCCCGTTTTCGGGCTTGAGCGGGAACAGGGGCTTATTGATAAAAGTAAAGTTTTTGCCAATGAAAATCCGCTGGTGTTTGAAATTGGATTTGGCATGGGCGACTCGCTGGTGCAAATGGCGAAAGATAATCTTGAACAAAACTTTATTGGCATTGATGTACACCCACCTGGTGTTGGCACCCTGTTACGTAAAATTAAGGAAGAAGAACTAAATAATGTAAGAGTGTATCAGGGCGATGCCAAACTGGTTTTACAGGACTGTATTCCTGATGACTCGCTTGATGTTGTGCAAATATTTTTCCCCGATCCCTGGCATAAAAAACGTCATCACAAGCGGCGTTTGATTCAGGAAGAGTTTTTGCAGCAGCTCTTACCAAAACTAAAGCAAAACGGTTTACTTCATTTGGCAACAGACTGGGAAAATTATGCCGAACAAATGATGGAAGTCTTGAGCGCAAGCATTGAACTTGAAAATCAATTTGGTGCTGGAAATTTTGCCGTGCAGGAGCGACGACCTGCAACAAAATTTCAGCGTCGTGGTGAACGACTGGGTCACGGCGTCTGGGACTTAATGTTTAGCAAAAAATAAAAAAAGCGGTCTATCATATTATCAGTGAAGAAATACATAGCAGGCCGATAAGCCCTTCGTAAACAACGCCGCCAAGGTTTTTCTTGGTATAATAACCAAAGCAGAAAGTTAATACTCTGACCAGTGCGCCACCCAGCCAGCCAATACCGAGTGTTTGAAACATTACAGGCATTTGAGTGGCAATAGCAAACAAGGCAATAGCCAAGAAAAAACCACCGTAGGTTGCACGTACTTCTGAATTACCTTCCTTTCCCTGGCCATGAGTAGAGGTTAACTTTCGGTTTTGCCGGCCAGAAAATAGCAATAAAACCCAGTATAAAACTGATCAGTCCACCGATATTCTGCAAGGCCACGTCCATGAAATTTGCCTGTAGATTTATTAGCAGACTTCTTAAGCGTCCAACCCGCCCTGTTTAAAAACATCATCCAGCTCGACCTGTAAGCCAGTTACCAGCGCATTAGTCTGGTTTGCCATGCCGACAACAGCCATTAACTCAGCGAGCATTTCATCTGTCATGCCCTTTGCCCTTGCTCCGGCAGTATGGCTGTTAATGCAATACTGACAAGCATTGGTCACACTGACAGCGATGTAAATCATTTCCTTGGTAACAGCATCTATGGAACCTGCGGCCATGACTTCCTTTACACCGTTCCATGTGCGTTTTAAAAGTTCGGGTTGTACTGCCAGAGCTTTCCAGAAGTTATTGATCCATTCGCTGTTGCGGGTAGCCATTATGTCATCATAAATTTCACGAACTTCTACACTTGCATCGTCATATTCAATCATGTGAACGGTAGCCATAAAGCCTCTCTCTTTCAGAATTTTGTATTAACAGAAGGTATATTTTATTTGGCATTTCTTTTTTCTTTGGCTTCTGTCGCGCCACCTGAATTTTTCCAGTTACTGTAACCGCCATCAATATGGCACACACCATTTAAGCCCATATCCTGGAGAGTGGCAGTCGCCAGTGCTGAACGCCAGCCTGACTGGCAAAACAGAACGAACTGTTTGTCTTCAGCAAACACAGGCTTAAAGTAGGGGCTGTCAGGGTCAACCCAGAATTCGAGCATGCCTCTTGGTACATGCAATGAGCCAGGGATAGTCCCTTCACGTTCAAGTTCACGAACATCGCGAATATCGACAAACTGTATATCTGACTGCCCCAGTTTTTCTTTGGCTTCATCCAGAGAAAGCGTTTGTATTTTTGCATTCGCTTCTTTGACTAATTGCTTGCTGCTTTTTGTTAATGCCATATTGATAAACCTTTTTATAAAAAATTTTAGAAATTATTTTGCTTCCCGTTAAACGCTCTTTATTTATAGAGACTATTTTAATTCTTTTCTGGCATTTACTCGAAACGGCTTATAGCCTAACTTGTCCCAACTGGCTTCTGCTTCAGAATTGCCTACCAGATAATTGAGATCAACATATTTTATGTTTTTTTCTTTGAACCAGGCTTCAATACCTTGGCTGAGTTTACGGGCAATACCTTTATGACGGTAAGCTGTTTCGACCCAGCACATTTCAATCAGACCTATATGTTTTATGGTTAAAGTCGGCACAAAAGGTCTTGTTATTTTTCCATAAATAAAGCCGGCATAATTATCATCATGCTCACTGAGGAGTATTTTGATATTACTGTCATCCAGTTCCTGCTCAAACATGTCTGTCAGTTTTTCAATATCTGGCAGAGAAATATCCACCATATAGGTATCTTTTGTTGTCGCCTGGACATGAGCAATAAGCTGCCTCATGGAATCAATTAACAATGGAATGTCACTTTCCTTTGCAGTTCGAATCATGAATCAATACTCTACTTAATTCTTTATAGGATAGCCTGACGGCGAGGGTTATTTCTGTTCGAGTAATAAAACTCTGAAAGTATTCTCTCCGACGTTAACTGCTTCATGCCAGGCAACTCCTTCACTGAAATAGCCCAGTCCGGTTTCCAATGTAACTTCCTGTTCGCCGTTTTCATCGGTAATTATCAAGCTTGCGCCTTCCAGAATATAGTTATAAGTCGGGCCATGCATATGCCTTTCATGACCCGTACCTGGCGGAAAAGTACATAACAGAATTCTGTTTTTATCATCTTCATGTGAAATTTCGCACATTTTTTCACCCTGCCAACCGGCCTCATAAGGGTCAAGTTCCTGTGAGAAGCTTATGTTGGAGAATAAAGAAAATGAAAGCAGAAAAATGGCAGATAAATAATGTAAAAGTCTCATGGCATATTTACTCGCTTCATATACAAATTGTGTTGAGCAGTATCCGGTCTTGTACTAAGACGTAATATTGGCGGCTCATTATTATCAATTGACTCAAATCTATACTCATATATCGAGTATCGAGTAATCATTTTGCGGGTTCCGTTAGCCCACTGGATCATATCTGTTGCGTTACTTTTTATTTAGAACTGAACTCAGCATAAACAGGACGGCAGCACTTACTACTATGCTGGGGCCACTCGGAGTATCCAGATAAAAAGAGGCCAGCAGACCGCCGCATACAGCAAGACAACCAATCAGGCTGGCAGATAAAGCCATTTTTTCCGGTGAGTTGGCAAAGTTTCTGGCAGAGGCGGGTGGAATAATCATCAGTGAAGTAATCAACAGCATGCCGACAACTTTCATGCTTAAAGCAATTACCGTGGCGATTAACAGCATCAGCAGTAAGCGTATCCTGCCGGTATTCAGACCTTCAACCTGGGCCAGTTCCTGATGCAGGGTGATCGTCAGCAGCTGATTCCAGAAAATGCCCAGCAGGATTAAAGCACCGATAACACCGGCAGCAATCCATATTAAATCCTGGGTTGTGACGGTGAGCAGATCACCAAACAGGTAGGACATAAGATCAATATTGACATCAGTAAAACTGAGAATGACCAGACCAAAGGCCAGTGAGCTGTGCGCCAGTATGCCGAGTATGGTGTCAGTTGCCAGGTGGTGACGGTTTTCCATTCTTACCAGCAAAAGCGCAATTGCCAGGCAGGCCAGAATAATGGCCAGCTGAAGATTTATGTCGATTAATATACCAAAGGAAATTCCCAGCAGTGCCGAGTGCGCCAGTGTGTCACCAAAGTAAGCCATGCGCCGCCATACCACAAAGCAGCCTAGCGGGCCGGCAATGAGCGCAACCAGTATGCCGGCAGCAAGTGCGCGTAATATAAAATCAGCCATGCTTATGCCCGGCAGGTTTATCATCCAGCACTTCACCATCCACTACTTCCCCATCCAGGGCATGACTGTGGTTATGGTGATGCGCATATACTGCCAGTGATTCCGCCTGTTTTTTACCAAACAGTTCCAAATAGGCTGGATCATTACTGACCTGTTCCGGGTGTCCATGACAACAGACGTGCTGATTCAGGCAGATGACTTCATCAGTGGCCGACATGACCAGATGTAAATCATGTGAAACCATCAGGATGCCGCATTGATGGCGGTCACGAATAGAAGCAAACAGTGCGTACAGCTCGGCCTGGCCATTAATATCCACACCCTGCACGGGTTCATCCAGTACCAGTAATTCAGGGTCCTGAATCAGAGAGCGTGCCAGTAATACCCGCTGCAGTTCTCCGCCGGAAAGGGAGTGCAGCTGCGAATGCAACAGGTGTGAGGCTTTAACTTCCTTTAATACTTGTTCGATTAATTCCACTTTGGCTCTTACCGCCAGGTGTAAAAACTTCTGCACGGAAATAGGCATGCTGTTATCCACATGCAAACGTTGTGGCATGTAACCGATACGTAGGTTCTTGCGCAAGCTGACATTGCCTGTGGTGGGCGCGAGCAGACCCAGTACAATTTTTACCAGTGTGGTTTTGCCTGCACCGTTGGGGCCGATCAAGGTGACGATCTGCTTTTCATCAATTTGCAGCTTGATGTCATGCAATATCTGACGACCATCGATGGTCATCGAAATATCCTGAGCCTGTAAAAGAGTTTTATCTGCTGCCAAAATAAATCCTGCACTTGAGTTATGACTTGCTTCGGCAAAGCGGTCAAAACATGAACAGTGTTATTGTTCGAGTTGAACCTAGGTTTGCGCACAAGGCGAGGTAATATATCATAGCGGGCTTAGCAGAATCAGCTCCGACAGGAATCAGGCTTTGTCCCGCAAGGTATTAATCAGCGTCTTTATTTTTTTGCAGTTCTTTGCTGCCAGTCTGGCTGGTGCCCAGGTTATGGCGGGCCTTATGAAAAGTGGTGAAAGTGTCAGCGTCAGCGCCAGCATAAAACCCCTGCAGTTAATCGCAGCAGCCATTACAGCAGATGCAGTAATTAATGAGCCTGGGCTGATCATTGGTCCTGCACAGGATCCGCATCATCCATTTTTGCGACCCTCTGAAAGAACGACGCTTGCCGAGGCTGATATTCTGCTTTGGGTTGGGCCGCAACTGGAAGAAGCCCTTAGTGAGTCGATAGAGACGGCACCAGCAAGAGTCATAAATACCTATGCCTTGATTCAGGAAAATGGCATGACTGTTACAGGTCCTGCTGATCCGCATGTCTGGTTATCTACCCAAAATGCCCGGCTGATTGCAGAAGCCCTGACCTTGGAATTGGCAGAACGGGATACTGTAAACCGCCAGCTTTATGAAAATAACCGGAATAATTTTTTTAATTCACTGGATAGCCTGGATGCTGAAATCAATACCGCTTTGGCAGGCCTGCAGGAGATACCCTTTGCGGTTTACCACAATGCTTTTCGTTATTATGAGCAGCAGTATGGCTTGAGTCATATTGCCAGCTACACTGAAAATGAGGAATTAAAGCCTGGCATACGCAAGGTGCTGGAGGTCAGGGAACTGCTGGCTGACAATAATGTGAACTGTTTGTTACTTGAGCCTTCCAATAACCCGGAAGAAATCAGTCAGCTGACCGGACGTGAAATGAAGCTGATCAGTATTGATATTCTGGGTTTTGATTATGCTGCCAATAAAACCGGCTACCGAGATTTTATGAGCGGGATAACACAAGCTATTAAAACATGCCTACAACCATGAGCAAGCTTCCTGACAACCCTTTAATTCTTATTGATGGTTCATCCTATTTATTTCGTGCCTATCATGCCTTGCCACCTTTAACGACCACACGCGGTCAGGCAACAGGTGCCATCAAGGGTGTGATCAACATGGTGCGCAGCCTGATCAAGGAATATCCTGACTCACCCATAGCCGTTGTGTTTGATGCCAAAGGCAAGACTTTCCGCAGTGACATCTATGAACAATATAAAGCCCACCGACCGCCCATGCCGGATGATCTGCGTTCCCAGATTGAACCCATCCATGAAATTATCAAGGCCATGGGCCTGCCTTTAATCGTTGTGCCTGGCGTAGAGGCCGATGATGTGATCGGCACGCTGGCACAACAGGCAACGGCACAAAAGTGCGACACCCTGATCTCGACAGGAGATAAGGATCTGGCGCAATTGGTGAATGAGCATGTGACTTTATTGAATACCATGACCAAGGAAGTGCTGGATATTGATGGGGTTAAAAACAAGTTCGGTCTGGGGCCGGAGCAGATCATCGATTATCTGGGCCTGATGGGGGATAAATCTGACAATATTCCGGGCGTGCCGGGTGTCGGTCCGAAAACCGCGGTGAAGTGGCTGGAGGAATATGGCACAGCAGAGCAACTGATTGAACGTGCTGATGAGATTAAAGGCAAAGCCGGTGAAAATTTAAGAGAGCATATAGAGCAGCTTCGTCTGTCACGTGAACTGGCCACAATTAAATGCGATGTTGAGCTGGATATCGGATTGGAAGATCTCAGACATATCGACGTCGATAAAGAGGCTTTGCTGTCCTGGTATCTGACGCTGGAATTTCGTAGCTGGATTAAAGAGCTGGAAGCAGAGGGCGTCAAAGCCGAGGCAGTTCAGATTGCCGGATCTGCCCCAGCGCTTGATGACGCTGAAGTGCCTGATGATGCTGAAGCTTTCATGCAGCCGGAAAGCATTGATTATCAAACCATACTCACTACTGATCAGCTCAGCGCCCTGATAAAGGATATTAAAAAAGCCGAGCGACTTGCCCTTGCGCTTGAAACTGATGGCGCACAATTCATGCAGGCAAAGATTATTGGTTTGTCGCTGTCAATTACGCCGGGTCAGGCCAGTTATATACCCTTGCTGCATGCCTATGATGGCGTGCCTGAGCAGCTTGATGCTGAAGAGGTGCTGAAAAGTTTACAGCCCGTGTTGGAAGACCAGGCTATCTTTAAAGCCGGGCACGACCTGAAACTTATGTCACATGTGCTGGCTAATGTGGGCATTAAATTAGCGGGCCGTCGTTTTTACACCATGCTGCAATCCTATGTCCTGAATTCCGTTGCGCACAGACATACGCTGGATAAGCTCGCTGCAAGCTATCTACAGGAAGATAAACTCTTGCTGGAGGAACTGCTTGGTAAGGGACGTAACAAGCTGACTTATGCGGAAGTGGATATTGAAAAGGCAACGGCTTATTCCGCGCAGAATGCTGATTTTATTTATCGCCTGCAGCAAGGACTGGAGTTAAAGCTTAAACAGACCGGGGCACTGGCGGATATCTACCGTTATAAGGAAATCGCGCTTTTACCAGCGCTGTACGCCATGGAGCAGCAGGGCATTCGGGTTGATCTTTTCAGTCTGTCGCAACAAAGTGAAGAACTTGCCCAACGCCTGAGTGAACTTGAACAGGAAGCCTATGAGCTGGCCGGGGAAGAATTTAACCTGGGTTCACCTGCCCAGTTACAGAAAATATTTTACGAGAAGCTTAATTACCCGGTTATCAGCAAAACGGCCAAGGGACAGCCTTCAACGGCTGAGCCGGTCCTGCAGGAACTGGCGCTGGATTACCCACTGCCAAAACTATTGCTGGAATATCGCACCTTAAGCAAGTTAAAAAGTACCTATACCGATAAACTGCCACAGGATGTTAATCCGCAGACCGGGCGTATCCACAGCACCTTTCAGCAGGCAGTAGCGGCGACCGGACGCCTGTCTTCAACCGACCCCAATTTACAGAATATCCCGATTCGCACCGAAGAGGGACGGCGTATCCGTAAAGCCTTCATTACCGAAGAGGGCAAAGTCCTGATGGCAGCTGATTATTCCCAGGTTGAACTGCGTATCATGGCGCATTTGTCCGGTGATGAGGGCCTGCGTAAAGCCTTTCAACAGGGCTTGGATGTGCACCGGGCAACAGCAGCGGAAATCTTCGATGAGTCACTGGATCAGGTGAGTAGTGAGCAGCGTCGCAGCGCCAAAGCGATTAATTTTGGCCTGATCTATGGTATGTCGGCTTTTGGTCTGGCAAAACAGCTTGGTATTGGGCGGCATGAAGCACAGGAATATGTTGAGCGTTATTTTCACCGCTATCCCGGGGTACGTGATTACATGGAGAACACCAGGCAGATAGCCAGTGAGCAGGGCTATGTAGAAACCCTGTTTGGTCGCCGTCTGTATTTACCTGATATTCATGCGCGAAACGGCATGTTGAGAAAAGCCGCCGAGCGCACAGCGATTAATGCCCCAATGCAGGGGACAGCAGCAGACATAATCAAACGTGCCATGGTGGATATTTATCACTGGTTGCTTGCTGCTGGGCTTGATGCCCGGCTTCTGTTACAGGTACACGATGAACTGGTGTTTGAAGTCAGTGAAACCGATCTGGCCTTATTATCAGAAGGGGTTGAATTCAGGATGGCTTCAGCCGCAGCTCTGGATGTTCCTTTGGTGGTTGATATTGGCTTTGGTGCCAATTGGGATGAAGCTCATTAAAATTTATCAATGTGTCATTGCATGAGCAGTTATAATTTTAAAAAAAGTCAGATATATAAGAAATATTTGGAACTATTTTTAATGAGATCAGTCACAATTATATAGCAGGCTGGTTTTCTCCCCGATTTCCCATCCTGCTAGAACGACCAAAATACTCCTTACTTTTATAGGAGACCGGGCCCTAACTGCTTTCTCCTGTGGTTAGGGCCCAAACTTTTCAGGGGTCTGAAAAAAGGCTCGTAAAATTATCCATCCAGCTGTTTAAACGCAAACTGAATGCTTAGCGGTCAAAGCTGTTCTATCGGGTTTAACCAGGCGTTCAGTTGCTTTCGCAGTTGGTCAACGCCGCTGGCTTTAAGGGCGGAAAATAATTGCAGACTGATATGTTCACCAAAGCTGCTTAACTCTTTTTGTGCACTGAGCAGTGCTGTTTTGGCAGCGCCGTGTTTTAGTTTGTCGGCTTTGGTCAGCAGAATATGCAAGGGCATTTGTGCGCGGGAGCTCCAGTCAATGATCATCATGTCGCTGTCCTTGAATGCGTGGCGGATATCCACCAGCAGTATGACACCTTGCAAGGATTGCCTTTCTTCAAGATAGCGCGTCAGTTCCTTCTGCCAGAGCAGCTTCATTTTGGGCGGAACCTTGGCATAACCGAAGCCGGGCAGATCGACCAGGTAGCGCTTGTCACCAACTTCAAAATAATTCAGTAGCTGGGTACGCCCCGGCGTTTTACTGGTTCGCGCCAGTTTGGGCTGTTCCGTGAGAATGTTGATAGCACTGGACTTCCCGGCATTGGAGCGACCGATAAAAGCCACTTCCAGCGCATCATCTTCCGGGCACTGTGACAGAGTCCCTGCACTGGTCAAAAAATGGGCTTGCCTGTAATCCAGACCGGTTTTAGACATGCTTAGCTCTGATCAATAGGTTGATGAATCGTTTCTAAAGGTTTTTGTGAAAGATCTGAAGATAAGTAAAAATCGTAACAAATCCTGTCTTGGGCATTATATTCAGAATGCAGCTCTCACTGTGTCTACTATATTTGTAATGATTTGTATTGCCTGCCATCTTTGTCATCGGACTGGGATAGGGTATAATCCACCCGCTTTTTAGCAGGCGGGAAGTATAACATAGCCTTATGATCGCAATAGATCGACCCGGAGCTTAAAACTCTGGTTCAGGCTCTACTTAAATTAGCATTTATTTGATGGAAAAAAGCATGAACAGAATTTTTCTTGTTGTACTGTTTGTTTTGTCTTTTAGCTCTGTGGCACAAGCTCAGGTTACAGGCAACGCATCCAATGGCAGTTCAAAAGTTGCTGCTTGTGGCGCTTGTCATGGTGCCAGCGGGAATGACGTGATTATTCCTGGTGCAGCCAAATTGGGTGGTCAGAATCAAAACTACTTGTATAAACAATTGCAGGATATTAAAAGTGGAGCAAGAGAAGTTGCTCTTATGGTAGGTCAGTTAAATAGCTTTTCAGATCAGGATCTGGCTGATATAGCAGCGCATTATGCCTCACTAGAGGAGCCTCGTGGTGCTGCAGAAGAATCATCGTTGGTTCTGGGTCAAACACTGTATCGCAGTGGGAATGCTGATCTTGGTGTCGCAGCCTGTTCGGCCTGTCATTCACCAACAGGAGCAGGTAACAATGGAGCTGGCTATCCGGCTTTACGTGGTCAGGATCCTGCCTACACAGAGGCGCAGTTGCGTGCGTTTCGTGACGGCAGCAGAAACAATGACCTTGCTGCAGTTATGCGTGACAATGTCGCCAGACTGAATGATGCTGAAATCCAGGCGCTTGCCTCTTATGTTTCCGGCTTGCGAGCTGAATAAGGAAATAAAATGAATTATTAAGCCAGTATTAAGCTGGCTGTTATAAAAAGGGTGCCAAATAGCGCCCTTTTTTGTATCTTTAAGCGACAACTACTTAGTAAGAAGTTTAATAACAAGATGGCTGAGCGTATGTTGTGTTTGGCTAGATAAGAATAGACTTGAGCTTTTAATAAAAAATCAAATTAAGTTTAGTTCGGAGAACATCATGAAAGTATTACTTAAACCTGTTTTGCTGGCCTTTGCTTTAATAGCAATGAGTGCTTCGGTTTTAGCGCAACCAGCTCGCTATATTGAAGGCACACATTATGTTGAGCTGGACACGCCGGTTCGTACTGTTGACCCCAATAAAATCGAAGTCGTTGAAATTTTCTGGTATGGCTGTACGCACTGTTATTCCTTTGAGCCACTGATTGAAAACTGGGAAGCTAATATTCCTGACGATGTTGTTTTTGTCCGTAGCCCCGGCATGTGGAATGCCATGATGCAAACTCATGCTCAGCTTTATTTTACTGCTGTCGAACTTGGCCTGTTTGAGGAAACTCACAGTGATATTTTTGATGAAATTTTGTTGCGTCAAAATTATTTACAGTCCGAAAGAGCGGCTAAAGAATATTTCATGAGCAAAGGTGTGTCAGGTGATGAGTTTGATGCGGCCTGGAATTCTTTCACGGTTACTTCTGCGGTAAACCGAGCCAATACCAAGATGCGCGATTACGGTGTACGCAGCACGCCAAATCTGATTGTTAACGGCAAGTACCGCATCGTGACAAATCAGGCGGTACCTACACAGACAGATATGCTGGAAGTTGTTGACTATCTGGTTGAGATGGAACGCAGCAATATGTAATCAGAAAACTGATTATCTGTTTACTTAAAACGCCCGTGATCTTATCAATCATGGGCGTTTTTATTTACACTAAGCCAAGTTTCTTATTAATTAGCTCGAGCCAGTTTAATCATGCAGGAAAGAGTCGTTTTACTTGGAGCCCTGGGTCAACTGGGTCGCCTCATCAAGGCAACAGCACCTGCAAATATTGAATTATATGCTGTTGATGTTGACGATGTTGATATTTGCAGTCTGGATGAACAGGAATCTTTTTATCAGAAGCTGGCGCCAACTACGATTATTAATGCAACGGGTTACACCCAGGTTGATAAAGCTGAAACCGAAAAAGAGCTGGCTTTTCAGGTAAATGCTGAAGGTCCGACCAATATTGCAAAAGCCTGCTCTCCCGAATGTCGAATTATTCATTTTTCTACAGACTTTGTTTTTGATGGACAAAAGCATGAGCCTTATATGCCGGAAGATTCAACATCAGCATTAAGCGTTTATGGCGCCAGTAAACTGGCCGGCGAAGAAAAACTCATGGCTCTCAGACCTGATAGCACAGTTATCAGAACGGCCTGGCTGTATTCGGCACAAGGTAACAATTTTGTAAACACCATGTTAAAACTGATGGCAGAACGTGATGAATTGAATATTGTCGATGATCAAATAGGTACGCCAACTTCAGCCCATACGCTGGCGCAGGTGCTTTGGCTTTTCGTTGCCGACCGGCAATTAAAGGGCATTTTTCACTGGACGGATCAGGGGCGGGCCAATTGGTATGAATTTGCTGTTGAAATACAACGGCAGGCCTTGGAGTTGGGACTTCTGAATAAGCAAATTCCACTACATGCTATCAGTACAGCGGAATACCCGACACCGGCACAACGCCCCGCCTTTTCGGTGCTTGATAAAACTGCAAGCTATACAGCAATTCAATTTGAGGGGAAGCCCTGGCAGGAAGAACTTAGCGCTGTTTTAAGGAGTAAGTTTTAAACTATTAAAGCTGAAGTAATTCCTTATAGAATAGAAGCGTTAAATTAATAGCAGCGAAGTGTCATATTGAAAATTTTAATCACAGGCGGCGCGGGCTTTATTGGTAGTGCCGTTATTCGCCATATCATCGAAAATACAGCAGACTCGGTTATCAATGTTGATAAGCTCACTTATGCAGGTAATCTGAATTCGCTTGCTACAGTTTTACCTTCCGAACGCTATGTTTTTTGTCAGGTCGATATCTGTGATCAGGTGGCTTTAAGTGAAGTTTTCCAGACACAGCAACCAGATGCCGTGATGCATCTGGCAGCAGAGTCTCATGTTGACCGTTCCATTGACGGGCCGGGAGAGTTCATTCAGACCAATATAGTTGGTACCTATCAACTATTAAACACTGCCCGTAAATATTGGCAGGGCCTGGCACAGGAAAAGCAATCAGCTTTTGTATTCCATCATGTTTCAACTGATGAAGTGTATGGCGATCTTGAAGGCCCTGAGGGCTTTTTTACTGAGGAAACTGCCTATGATCCCAGTTCTCCCTATTCAGCGTCAAAAGCCAGTTCAGATCATTTAGTCCGTGCCTGGCATAGAACTTATGGTCTGCCTGCCATCATTACAAACTGTTCAAATAATTACGGGCCTTATCATTTTCCGGAAAAACTAATTCCCCATATGATTTTGAATGCACTTAAGGGTAAGCCTTTGCCTGTTTATGGCGACGGGACTCAGGTACGTGATTGGCTGTATGTTGAGGATCACGCCAGAGCACTTTATAAAGTTATCACCGAAGGTAAAATCGGAGAGACTTATAATATCGGTGGGCATAACGAGAAAAAAAATATAGAGGTGGTGCAGAGCATCTGTGCACTTCTTGAGGAACTGGCACCGGGGAATCCTAACTCAAGCGCGTCCGGCAAAGGTTATGCAAAGTTAATTGAGTTTGTGAAAGACCGGCCCGGGCATGATCTGCGTTATGCCATTGATGCAGACAAAATTGAAAAGCAACTGGGCTGGCTACCGCAGGAAAGTTTTGAAAGTGGTATCCGCAAAACCGTAAGCTGGTATCTTGAAAATTCAGACTGGTGGCAGGCGGTGCTGGATGGCAGTTACCAGTTACAGCGGCTTGGTGCTGAAGAAACGAGTTAAAGGAGAGTAAAAGCATGAAAGGCATCATACTTGCCGGTGGATCAGGCAGCCGCTTACATCCGATTACGCAATCGGTAAGCAAACAGATTCTGCCAATCTACGATAAACCCATGATCTATTATCCTTTAAGCACTCTCATGCTGGCAGGTATTCGGGAAATATTGATCATTTCGACCCCCAGAGATTTGCCGATGTTTAAAAGTCTGCTCGGCACTGGTGAAGACTGGGGCTTGCATTTTTCCTATGCTGAGCAACCATCACCGGATGGACTGGCGCAGGCATTTTTAATCGGAGAAGAGTTTATTGGCGATGACGCTGTCGCTCTGGTTCTGGGAGATAATGTCTTTTACTCACACTCTTTGGAGGCTTCCTTGCTCAATGCTGCAAGCAAAGAAAAAGGGGCAACGGTATTTGGATATCATGTGCAAAACCCTGAAGCCTATGGTGTGGTTGAATTCTCTGACGACGGTAGCGTGATTTCTGTCGAAGAAAAACCGGCCAAGCCTAAATCGAATTATGCAATTACTGGGCTGTATTTTTATGACAACCGGGTTATAGAGATTGCTAAAAATGTGCGGCCATCGGCCAGGGGTGAACTCGAAATTACTGATGTTAACCGGGAATACCTGCAGGCTGGCGAGCTAACGGTTGAAATACTGGGGCGGGGTGCTGCTTGGCTGGATACCGGAACCCATGCCAATTTGTTGGCTGCCAGCACCTTTGTACAGACCATTGAAGAACGCCAGGGTTTAAAAATTGCCTGTCCTGAAGAAATTGCATACCGGATGAATTTTATCAATGCCGATCAATTGCAGGCGCTGGCGGAACCACTACGTAAAAGTGGCTATGGCGAATATTTATTTCAAGTGCTGAACGATAAGGTTTATTGATGGAAATCATCTCGACAGCAATCCCGGATGTATTGCTCTTCAAACCAAAAGTTTTTGGTGATGAGCGCGGTTTTTTTATGGAAACCTTCAGGCAGAGCTGGTTTGAAGAAGTAAAAATTGATCAGACTTTTGTGCAGGATAATCACAGTGCATCCGAGAAAGGCGTGTTGCGAGGCCTGCATTATCAGTTACGGCAACCTCAGGGTAAGCTGATCAGGGTTATTGCCGGTGAGGTCTATGATGTGGCTGTAGATCTGAGAAAAGATTCTGCGACTTTTGGCCAGCATGTCGCGACAGTGATGTCAGCACAGAATAAATTGATCATGTGGGTGCCACCAGGGTTTGCGCACGGTTTTCTGGTGTTAAGTGAAACGGCAGAATTTGTTTATAAATGCACCACTTATTATGACCCGGAGGATGAATATTCCTTGCTGTGGAATGATCCGGCACTTGATATTCCCTGGCCGCTGGAAAAGATAGGAGAGCCGACTTTATCCGGTAAAGATAGCAAGGCTGCAATGCTTGCAGATGCTGAACTGTATTCTTGAGGCAAAGTCTGAAGTCAAAATTTCGCAGTCAGCTAGGTGCAACGAGTACCAGAACCGGAAATTTACAGGTATAATGCCGCCCTCAAAATTATTCCGTTATCAATATACACCCGAGGTGTCAAAGTGAATCAAAGGATGACAAGCCTGCTTGCAGCAGTATTCGTTGTTTTATTATCAGCATTTGCTGGTGCCCAGACTTTGGAAGATGAAATTCGTGAACGCTTAACGCCATCTGGTTCTGTTTGCGTGTTTGGTGATGAATGTGCTGCTGGCCTGGCAGTTGCTGGAGGCGCCAGCGGTCCTCGAGATGGAGAGACTGTTTACAATACTTTTTGTATGGCCTGTCACGCTACTGGCGTTAGCGAAGCGCCTATCCTGGGTAATGCCGAGCAATGGGCTGCCCGAGTAGCCAAAGGTGCTGATGCACTTTACACCAGTGCCATCAATGGGCTGGGTGTCATGCCAGCAAGGGGCACCTGTGTCGACTGTTCCGATGATGAAATGCGGGCTGCTGTCGATTACATGCTGGGCGCCCTGCAGTAAAATTTTCCAGCTAAAAATTTTCAAGCAGGCAAATACCCATTGCGGTATTTGCCTTTTGCTCTGCTGTGCCCAATATTTGCCAAGCCCGCTAATTTGAACTATTAAATAGTGAACTGCAGCTTTCATGGAAGAAGCTTATGTCCCTGGCTACTGTCTATTCCCGCGCCAATATTGGTGTTGAAGCTCCTTTGGTTTCGGTTGAAACACATCTGTCGAATGGTCTGCCCGCTTTTTCTATTGTTGGTCTGCCAGAGACAGCTGTCAGGGAGAGCAAAGAAAGAGTTCGCAGTGCCATTCTGAATTCCGTGCTGGAATTCCCGGCTAAACGTATCACGGTAAATTTAGCGCCAGCAGATCTGCCAAAAGCAGGTGGACGTTTTGATCTGGCAATTGCTGTTGGCATTCTGGTCGCGTCCGGACAATTACCGGAAAACAGTATCACGAATATTGAATTCATGGGTGAGCTGGCACTTTCCGGTGAACTGCGCGTGATACCGGGTGTAATCCCCGGGCTTATTGCCAGCCGGGAAGCGCAACGGCAAAGTATTATTCCTGCAGCCAACGCTGATGAAGCAGGTCTGGTTGGAGGTGGCGATATTCGGTTGTGTAAACATTTGCTGGAACTTTGTCAGCATCTGTCAGGGAAAAATGATCTGCCCCTGGTTAAAAAAGCCACATCAGTAAAGCAGGCTTATACAGAAACGCTTGATGATGTCATTGGTCAGGAACAGGCACAGCGGGCATTAATTCTTGCCGCAGCCGGTGGTCACAACTTGTTAATGAGTGGGCCACCGGGTACTGGCAAAACGATGTTGGCTAATCGCTTAAGTACACTACTGCCTGAGCTAGATGAAAAAGCGGCACTTGAAGTCGCTGCCGTTCACTCCATTGCTAAGATAGACACCGAAGTAAAAGCTAGTTTCAGTGCGCCTTTTCGTGCTCCACACCATACTACCTCAGCTATTGCTCTGGTTGGTGGGGGCAAGGATATTTCGCCTGGTGAGATTAGCCTGGCACATAACGGGGTGCTGTTTCTGGATGAATTACCGGAATTTAGTCCCAGAGTCCTCGAGGCGCTAAGAGAGCCCATTGAGAAAGGCAGCATATTGATATCCCGGGCAGCTTATCAGGCCAGATTACCTGCGCGATTTCAATTAATTGCGGCAATGAACCCTTGTCCCTGTGGCTATTATGGCGACCCGGAACACGAGTGCAGTTGTTCTCTGGAGCGAATAAAAAAGTATCAACAAAGAATTTCAGGTCCGTTGCTGGACAGAATTGATTTGCAAATTGTCTTAGGCAGGTTGAGTGAAGCTGAGCAGGAAAAGCTCTTGTTAAAAAAACCGGATGACACGAGAAGTGCCAGCATAAAAAACCAGATTGAACGCTGCAGGCAACGCCAGTTACATCGTGCAGGAAAGATTAATACTCAGCTGAACCAGCGGGAAATTCTAAGTTATTGTCAATTGAGAGATAAGGATGCGACTCTTTTAAATAAAGCAATGCAGCAACTTAAATTTTCTACCAGGGCATATTTTAGAATTCTAAAAGTCGCACGAACAATTGCTGATTTTGCCGGTGAAGATCAAATCTGCAGACAGCATTTACTTGAAGCAATGACTTACCGGCAAATGGATCGTCAGTTTTGAGAAGCTTTTTCGAGTTCGGCTATTTTGTTCTCAAGCTCAGCAATGGTTTGCTCAGCTCGTTGCAGAACTTTTAACTGAGCGTCAAATTCTTCTCTTGTCACCAGATTCAATTTGCCTAAATTACTCTGAAGCAAAGACAGAAACTGTTTTTCCATATCGGCTTGCAGTGATCCGGCAACGGGGAGAATTTCGCTGAGCCGGGCGCTTAACTTTTCCAGAAAATCTTTGTCGATCATAAAAATAGTCTTCTTGTGTTTTGATTTGCTGCTATTTTAACATTGAGCAGCTGGCTGGTAAGTTTAGTATCATCGTTTTTTTGCTTAAGGTAGCATATACTTTAATAAGCCTGTGAACGTATCAATAGGGCTATGTGAGGAGATTACAATGAAAATGATCACAGCTGTAATTAAGCCATTCAAACTTGATGATGTCAGAGAGGCCTTGTCAGGTGTCGGGGTTCAGGGAATTACTGCTACGGAAGTAAAAGGCTTTGGTCGCCAGAAAGGACATACCGAGCTTTATCGGGGCGCAGAATACGTTGTCGATTTTTTGCCCAAAGTGAGATTGGAAATTGCTGCTGATGATTCGGCAGTAGATCAGATTATTGAAGTGTTAACCAAAGCTGCTTCGACCGGGAAAATCGGCGATGGCAAAATTTTTGTCAGCAATCTGGAGCAGGTTATTCGCATTCGAACTGGGGAATCCGGCCCAGACGCCCTCTAGAAAAGCTTTTAAGCTTGCCAATCCTGCGTTAAAAATCAGAGAAAATGCTCATTTACTGCATGTAAGTTGTGCTTTTTCTCTGATTTTTGCCTTGCCTTGACTACATTCATAATGCTTTTCACGAGCATGTTATGAATTGCTGTTTTATGGTCAGGTCATCAAATATCAAAATCGCCCCAAAGCATTTGCAGGACTGTTAAGGCTGCAATTGGGGCTGTTTCGGTTCTTAGAATTCTGGGGCCCAAACTGAGTGATTGAAAGCCACTATTGCTAGCGTGGTTAAGCTCCTGTGCAGAGAAGCCACCTTCAGGGCCTATCAAAAGTGCAACATGAGTGAGCTGCTTCTGACGTAATTTAACTTCATTAGCGCCAGGTTCAAAAATCAGCTTACAGTCGCAATCCAGTGCTTTGCACCAATCCGAGAGTTGCACAGGTGGATGAATGACAGGAATGTGGTTACGACCACTTTGCTCACAGGCGCTGATAGCGATCTGTTGCCAATGCCGGAGTTTTTTTTGTAAACGTTCAGCTTGTAGCTTTACTTCGGAAAACTCGGTGAATAAAGGAACTATTTCGGTAACCCCCAGTTCAGTGCTCTTTTGTATGGCCAGGTCCATGCGTTCCCCCCGCGAAAGACCCAGACCTAAAATACTGTGCAGGGGCGATTCAGTAACGGCTCGTACAGCTTCTTCAATATTGATAGTAATATTGTGTTTGTTGACGGCGGTTATGAGTGATTGATACTCATAACCATCACCATTAAATAAAATCAGCCTGGCATTTACTTTCAGGCGTAGCACCTTACTGAGATAATGGGCCTGCGGACCTTCCAGTTCGATAGGGTTCCCCGGGGCAAGTGGCTGCTCTGTATAAATTCTGGAAATACGCATGCGCCAAGCATACAGTCACTAAGTTAAACTGCAAGATGCTTGCGGTTTTTTAAGGTTGAAATGAGTAAAAAAGACAATAATAAATTTGACGTGATTATCGTTGGTGGCGGCATGGTTGGCTTAACAATGGCCTTCTTGCTTGCACGTGAAACAAAGGCTGATAAGACTTTCAGAATAGCCCTGATAGATGGGCAAATGGCGGTGAAAAACGAAATACGAAAACCACGGGCAAAAACAACTGTTAACAGTTTCAGCCCCAGAGTTTCGGCGCTTAGTCATGCAAGTCAGGCTTTATTTGATTCTCTGGGGCTTTGGCAGACCGATATCGCACCATATGCCTGCCCCTACGAAAATATGTATGTGTGGGATGCAGAAGGAACGGGGAATATTAATTTTTCTGCGCTTGATATTCAGCAAGAGGACTTAGGCCATATTGTTGAAAACACGGTAATGACAGAGTCTTTGCAGACAGCCTTGGCTCAGTGTCTGAATATGGAACGTTTTACCAGTGAGGTTAATGGTTACCAGGCCCGGCTTGAGCAACATAACTTGAGCCTGAAGGATGGCACTGAATTACAAGGCAAGCTTGTTATTGCTGCAGATGGCGCGAATTCATTTATTCGGCAGGAAGCCGACTTTGAGATCAAAGCCTGGTCTTATCAGCATCAGGCGCTTGTGACGACGGTACGTACTGAAAAGCCACATAACTTCACAGCATCCCAATGTTTTTTAAGCAGCGGTCCCCTGGCTTTTCTGCCTTTGCTGGATGGCAGTAAAGATAATAAAAACCAGTTTTATTCTTCCATTGTCTGGTCGTGTGAACAGGAAAAAGCACAGGCACTTATAAATATGGAGCAAGCCGCTTTTCATGCCGCTATACAGGAAGCTTTTGAGAATAAACTGGGCAGGATTGAGGAGTCTGCCAAACTTATTTCCTTTCCTTTATGGCAGCGTCATGCCACAGCTTATGTGAAGCCGGGTCTTGCCTTAATTGGTGATGCGGCACATACCGTTCATCCTCTAGCCGGGCAAGGCGTTAATATGGGCTTGCTGGATGCCGAATGCTTATTCAAAGTGCTCAGTCTGGCCCGGCAAAAAGGTGAAGATTTTAGTTCTGAGCAAGTGCTCAGCCGTTATCAGCGTCAACGTAAAGTTCATAACCTGGGGATGATGGCCCTGATGGAAGTCTTTAAGCGCGGTTTTGCATCAGAGGACCTGATGTTGCGCTGGGTGAGAAATGTTGGACTGGACCTTGTTGATAAGGCACAACCTATCAAGCACCAACTGATGCTTAAAGCCATGGGTTTGTAGGGATATATCAAAGCGCTGTAAATATAAGCTTGCTATAATAAATGAGAATTATTATCATCTAGCGCCATTTCCGACGTGCCTGATTCAAAGTACATTATTGGAGTGCCTGCATGTTAAACATGCCAAAACACATTTTATTGATTACGCTGAGTTGTCTTGCTCTTTGGGCTTGTACCGGGGAGAGGTCGCCAGTTGATGCCGTTGATACCCCATCAGAGCTAGGGGCGGGGGTCGCCACCAGTAATGCTGAGATTACTGAGCCTGTTATTGTGTATTCTTCGCGCCAGGAATACTTGATCAAGCCTCTGTTTGATCGTTTCACTGAAGAAACTGGCATAGAGGTGCAATATCAAACAGGCGAAGAAGGCCCATTAATCGCCCGCTTACAGGCTGAGGGTGAAGCAACCTTTGCTGATGTGCTGTATACCGTGGATGCCGGCAATCTTTGGTCGGCAGCAAACAGAGGATTGCTGGCTTCTGTCGAGTCGTCAGTACTGAAGCAAAATATACCTGCGCACCTGCGCGAGCCGAAAGGGCAATGGTTTGGTCTGTCAGTAAGAGCCAGAACCATTGTTTATGCCAAAGACCGGGTCAATCCGGATGAACTTTCAACATATGCAGCTTTGGCTGATCCACAATGGCGTGGGCGCTTGTGTCTGCGGACTTCAAAAGAGGTGTACAACATATCGCTGGTAGCCACGATGATAGAAAGGTTAGGCGAAGAAAGGACTCAGGCTATTGTTGAAGGCTGGGTTGAGAACCTGGCCGCACCAGTTTTCAGTAGTGATACGCTGGTCATCGAAGCGATTGCTGCCGGGCAATGTGATGTCGGACTGGTGAATTCTTATTATCTCGGACGCAAGCAGGTTGATGACCCTGATTATCCGGTGGCGCTGTTTTGGGCTAATCAGGAAAGTTCAGGCACTCATGTCAATATTTCCGGTGCCGGTGTTACTCGCTATGCCAAGAATCCTCGAGGAGCGCAGTTATTAATTGAGTGGTTATCCACCGAGGAACCACAAATGATGTTTTCCGAGATGAATCTTGAGTTTCCTGCAAACCCTGCTGTATCGCCGGCAGAGCAGGTTGCTACCTGGGGGGCTTTCACGCAGGACAACATTAACGTTGAAGCTGCCGGGCGTTTACAGGCAATGGCCGTAATGCTGATGGACCGCGCGGATTACCGCTAAAACTTTTCTCAATGTCAGAACTTGCCATGGTAAATGTACCCGGAGAACGTGCTGTAAAGCACTGGCCCTGGAAACTATTGTCCTACCTGATTGCTGCAGTTGTGGTCTTGCCTATTCTTGTCATCCTCACGCAATGGATGACAGTGGGTAATGGCGAGCAGGAAATATGGCAGCATCTTTTCAATACCAAGCTTGACCGCTTATTACTCAATACGCTGATCCTGATGCTGGGGGTTGGCATCGGTGTAACTGCCCTTGGTGTAAGCCTGGCCTGGTTAACATCGGTCTGTGCTTTTCCGGGCAGGAAATTATTTGAATGGGCTCTAATGCTGCCGCTGGCGATCCCGACATATGTCATGGCTTTTGTCTTTTTGGGCATGATGAATTATACCGGCCCGGTACAGACGACCTTGCGTGCCTGGTTCGGCAGGGAAGTCTATTTCCCGGATGTACAGGCTTCAGGAGCCGTGATTCTGGTGCTTAGCCTGGTACTTTACCCTTATGTTTACATGCTGGCCCGTAGCGCATTTCTGACACAGGGCCGCGGCATGATGGATGCCGCCAGAATTCTCGGCAAGACTAACTGGCAGGCCTTTTTCAAAATAGCTGTGCCTATTGCCAGACCTGCCATAGTAGCTGGTATTGCCTTGGCTTTGATGGAAACACTGGCAGATTTTGGCGCAGTTTCAATTTTCAACTACGATACATTTACCACGGCTATCTATAGTGCCTGGTATGGCCTGTTTAACCTGACTGTAGCGGCCCAACTTGCAAGCCTGCTGCTATTGTTTGTTGCGCTTGTGCTATTTGCTGAACAAAAAGGCAGAAAGCAGGCAAGGTATACACAGCAAAACAGCCGCAATATGCAGCTATACAAATTAAAAGGCTGGCAGGCAGTGGCTGCCACAGGTTTTTGTACAGTAATCCTGTTACTGGCATTTATCCTGCCATTTGCGCAGCTTGTTATCTGGTGCGTTGAAGTTGCGACTGAAGAATTTGATAGTCGCTATTTCGGCTTTTTGCTAAATACACTGGGGCTGGGTTTGATCGCCGCTACAGTGACGACGCTGTTTGCTTTATTACTGGCTTACGTCAAGCGCCTGCCAGCGGGCCTGGTTGAAAAACGCTGGCAGAGTCTGGCAATACGTATTTCAACTTTGGGCTATGCCTTGCCAGGATCTGTATTGGCAGTTGGCATTATTTTAAGTTTTACCTTTCTGGATCAGGCCATAATGGGCTTTGCCCAAAGTGTATTGGGTCTGGGCATAAGGCCTCTGTTGGTTGGCAGCTTGTTTGCTCTGGTTCTGGCTTATAGTACACGCTTCATGGCAGTAGCCTTTGCGCCGGTTGAAGCAGGGTTTGAAAGAATTAACCCCAATGTGATTGAAGCGGCGAAAAGTCTGGGAGCAAAGCCTGCCCGCGTGCTGCGCCAGATATACATCCCTTTACTGAAACCCGGCTTATTAACCGCTTTAATTATTGTTTTTGTTGATGTAATGAAAGAAATGCCGGCTACCTTGATCATGCGCCCCTTTGGCTGGGATACCCTGGCCGTCAGAGTGTATCAAATGACAGCAGAAGGCCAGTGGGAACGAGCGGCATTACCTTCTGTTACCTTGATTTTACTGGGTTTAATCCCGGTTTTTCTGCTAATCCGATCTTCCCGTCTCAGCAGGTAAACGATCTTATCAAGCTCCTATTAAGTCCTTGCAGGATGGCGGGCTCTTACTTATGATGAAGTGCATTATTATTGTAATTCGGCTTGCTGACTTATCCCACAGAAAGGTGACAGGCTGGACGATTGAACAGAGGAAATAAAAGTGAGTAAAACACCTGAAGATTTATATTATGCAGCTAGCCATGAATGGCTGAAATTGGGCGATGACGGAATTGCCACGGTGGGTATCAGTGACTTTGCACAGTCTGAGTTGGGCGATGTAGTCTATGTTGAATTGCCTGAAGTTGGTTCTGATGTGAACGCAAAAGATGAAGTGAGTGTCGTGGAGTCTGTAAAAACAGCTTCAGACATATATTCGCCGGTAAGCGGTGAAATAGTCGCTGTTAATGACAGCCTGGATGATAGTCCCGAATCGGTAAATAGCGGGCCCTATGATGAAGGCTGGTTGTTTAAAATCAAATTAAATAATGAAGCTGAGCTGGATGAGTTGCTTAGTGCTGAAGATTACATAGAAAATTGTGAGAATTCTTAAATTCGCAGATACATGACTCCAGGTTTTAAAACGGAAGCAGAATATCGTGGTAGACGCAGACGGATTCAGACCCAATGTCGGCATTATTATTTTTAATGATGAAGGCAAGTTATTGTGGGCTAAAAGAGCAGGTCAGGACGCCTGGCAATTCCCGCAGGGCGGCATACAGGAGAACGAGGCACCTGAACTGGCGGCGCTAAGGGAATTGCATGAAGAAGTTGGTCTTGAGCCGGAAGATGTGGAGATAGTTGCTACCACGGCAAAATGGCTGCCTTACCGGCTACCCAAACAATATATTCGACAGAATTCCTACCCGGTCTGCATTGGCCAGAAGCAGAAATGGTTTTTGTTCAGGTTCCTGGGCAATACTGACAAAATAAGATTCGACCATACAAATAAGCCTGAGTTTGACCATTGGTGCTGGATTGATTATTGGGATCCTTTGGATCAGGTGATTTCTTTTAAGCGTGAAGTTTACCGGCAGGCTTTAGAGGAATTCAGCCAGCCTTTAAGTGAAGCGCTTAATTGGCCGCTGACTAAAATCAGGCAAACAGGCGCTTCTTCACCTTAGACTGAAAAATTATGCTAAACACTTTGCGCAGCATCATTCAGGAAGTGAATGGGGCCAAAGACCTCAGCGCTAGCCTGGATATCATTACCAGAAGGGTACAGAGTGCGCTTGAAACCAAAGTGTGTTCAGTTTACCTCCTTGATAAGAACATTGATCGCTACGTGCTGATGGCGTCCATCGGGCTTGATCAGGCAGCTGTAGGCAAAGTAAGCCTGGGGGCAGAAGAAGGTCTGGTTGGTTTCGTTGCGCTCAGGGCTGAACCCGTCAACCTCGATAATGCCAGCGCCCATCCCCGCTATGTTTACCTGCCGGAAACCAGAGAGGAACAATTTGAGTCTTTTCTCGGTGTGCCGATAATTCACCATCAGGAAGTCCTCGGTGTTTTGGTTGTCCAGCAGCAAGAAAAACGCATCTTTGATTCCGAAGAAGAAGCTTTCTTAATTACATTATCTGCCCAGTTGGCTGGCCTGATTGCTAATGCTGAAGCCAGAGGTGCAATCACCGGCTTTAGCCCTTCCGGCATTAAAACCATTGATGTCTGTTTTAATGGGGTTCCTGGTGCTCCCGGTGTCGCCATTGCTGAAGCAGTGACGGTATTTCCGCCAGCCGACCTTAGCGTGATTCCCAAACGCCAATGTAAAGACATCAAAGAAGAAATACGTTTTTTTAATGATTGCCTGAATGCGGTACGGGTTGATATCAGTGAATTAAAACAGAAGATCAAAGGTCAGCTCAGACCGGAAGAACGCGAGTTGTTCGATGCCTATTTACATATGTTGAGTGACCAGGCCTTGGGCAATGATGTTGTCGCCAAAATCAAAGAGGGCAACTGGGCACAGGGCGCCTTGGCCAGTGTGGCGATGGAGCATGTCAACAACATGGAAATGGTCGGTGATGCTTACCTGCGTGAACGTGCTACTGATATAAAGGATTTATGCAGCCGGGTACTTTTTTATCTACAGGACAAACAGCAGAAAACCATGGTGTACCCCGAGCGTTGTATTCTGGTTTGCGAAGAATTGTCAGCCGCTATGCTGGCTGAAGTTCCCAAGGAAAGCCTTGCCGGTATTCTTTCAGCTAAAGGTTCAGGTCACTCACATGTTGCCATTCTTGCCAGGGGAATGGGTATTCCTGCAGTCATGGGAGCGATTGATATTCCGCTTTCAGAGTTTGATGGCAAGCAACTGGTGCTCGATGGTTATAACGGCAAAGTATATGGCAACCCTTCAGAAGAACTGCTGGCGCGTTTTCAGGAAATGGCAAATGAGCAGGCGCAATTGTCAGAAGAGCTGGAAGCCATCAAGGATCTGCCGGCCGAAACGCTGGATAATTACCGAGTAGAACTTTGGGTGAATACCGGCATGGTAACTGATTCAGCTACAGCCAAGGAACGTGGCGCGGAAGGTATCGGCCTGTTCAGAACCGAAGTGCCGTTTCTGTTAAGGGATCGCTTTCCAACCGAAAGGGAGCAGACTGAGATTTATCGGCCTCAGCTCGAAGCCTTTCATCCAAAACAGGTAACCATGCGAACACTGGATATCGGTGGCGATAAGGCCTTGCCATATTTCAAAATCAATGAAGAAAACCCTTTTCTGGGTTGGCGGGGGATTCGGGTCAGTATGGATCATCCGGAGATTTTTATTTCACAGGTGAGGGCCATGATGAAAGCCAGCCAGGGGCTGGATAACTTGCAGATCATGTTGCCTATGATTAGTAATATCGCTCAGGTTGACTATGCGATCCATCTGATTGACCGGGGGTATTCAGAATTACTGGAAGAGGGTTTAAACATACAGAGACCGGATATTGGCGTGATGGTCGAAGTGCCTGCCATCGCCTATCAAATGGAGGCTCTGGCCAAGCGTGTGAATTTTATTTCTGTGGGCACTAATGATCTTATTCAATATCTGCTGGCGGTGGATCGCAATAATCCGCGGGTGGCGAACCTGTTTTCGGTTTTTCATCCGCCTGTGCTGCAAGTACTTAATGAGATTGCTAAAAATGCTGAAGCCGTTAATTTACGGCACAGTGTTTGTGGCGAGATGGCCGGGGATCCGGGTGCTGCAATACTGTTAATGGCGATGGGATACAAGGTTCTGTCGATGAATATTACGGCTTTGGGTAGAGTAAAATCTGTAATCCGCAATGTGACAATGGAGCAGGCCAGAGTCTTACTTGAAAAAGCCATGCAGGCGGAAAATAGTGAAGCAGTGAAATCCATGATAGACATGGAGCTTTATAATGCTGGTGTCGAACGTCTATTACGTTCCGCCAGATAGCCCTGTCTTTTAAGCTCCATTCCTGAAGTAAAAGCCGTTATACTGCAACGCGGTATGCTGCAATATCCTAATATAGATCCCGTCGCAATTTCACTTGGTCCACTCCAGATTCACTGGTACGGAATCATGTACCTGATTGGTTTTGCGGCGGCCTGGCTGCTGGCCAAAAAACGGGCTGCTGTTAAAAATTCCGGCTGGAATGATGAGCAGGTCAGTGATCTGATTTTTTATGGTGCCATGGGCGTTGTTATCGGCGGCCGCGTTGGTTACATGCTGTTCTATAATTTTTCTGCTTTGCTGGGCGATCCGCTTTCATTATTTTATGTCTGGCAAGGCGGTATGTCTTTTCATGGTGGCTTTCTTGGCGTGGTACTGGCGGTATATCTGTTTAGCCGCAAAACACAAAAACCGGTATTTAAAGTGCTGGATTTTAGTGCGCCACTGGTACCGATAGGATTGGCTGCAGGCAGGTTGGGAAATTTTATCGGTGCTGAACTTTATGGACGGGTGACAGAAGTGCCATGGGGGATGATATTCCCGACCGACCCTCTGGCACTGGTTAGGCATCCTTCCCAACTTTATCAGGCTGGTCTGGAAGGTTTAACATTGTTTATTATTCTCTGGTTGTATTCAGCAAAACCAAAACCGGCTTTTGCGGTAAGCGGGATGTTTTGTCTTGGTTATGGGTTGTTCCGCAGTTTTGTGGAATTTTTCAGAGAGCCTGATGATGGAATTTTTGTCGCCTTTGACTGGTTAACCAGAGGGCAACTTTTATCATTACCAATGATAGTGGCAGGCCTGGTGATATTAACGCTTGCCTATAAAAATAATTTTTTTGAGACAAAAAATAACAGGGTAAAAACATAAAACCTTGCGTTGGCGTGCGACAAGGTATTTTTAATAAAGAGGTTATAGGATGAAGGTCTATTTGGATTTGTTAAAAGATATTCTGGAAAACGGCCAGGAAAAAAAAGACAGAACAGGTACGGGGACGACCTCTGTATTTGGCCGACAGATCAGACATAATTTAAATGAAGGCTTTCCCCTTCTGACAACTAAAAAATTACACTTTAAAAGTATCGCCAATGAACTTATCTGGTTTTTAAAAGGTGATACCAATACACAATGGCTAAAAGAAAACGGTGTCAGTATCTGGGATGAATGGGCTACTGAAAACGGCGACCTGGGCCCGATTTATGGAAAACAATGGACGGCATGGCCAACCAAAACTGGGGCAACGATTAACCAGATAGATTATGTCGTTAAAACGCTGAAAGAAAATCCGGACAGCAGACGTATACTCTTTCATGGCTGGAATGTTGAATATTTACCTGATGAAACTGTGACGCCACAGGATAATGCCAGAAGCGGAAGAATGGCCTTACCACCTTGCCATCTTTTGTATCAGTTTTATGTGGCGCAGGGTAAGTTATCGTCCCAGCTCTATATTCGTAGCTCAGACAGTTTCCTAGGATTGCCCTATAATATTGCAAGTCTTGCTTTGCTTACACATATGCTTGGACAGCAGTGCGATCTGGAGCCACATGAAGTCGTTGTCAGTTTTGGTGATTTGCACATCTACAGTAATCATGAAGAGCAAGTCGCAACACAACTGCAAAGGGAACCGGGAACTTTACCCGAACTGAAAATTCTCAGAAAACCGGCAAGCATATACGATTATAAATTCGAAGATTTTGAAATCGTAAATTATGATGCGCTCCCCAATATCAAGGCCCCGGTGGCAGTTTAATGAAACTGGCGCTTATCGTTGCCATGGCAAAAAATCATGTCATTGGTATCAATAACAATTTACCCTGGCATCTCAGTGAAGACCTGAAATATTTCAAACGTGTCACCATGGGCAAGCCAATTATTATGGGACGCAAAACTTTTGAATCCATTGGGAAACCTTTGCCGGGTCGCACCAATATTGTCGTTACCCGTAATGCGAATTATCAGGTTGAAGGCGTTAAAGTGGTTCACAGTTTAAAAGCCGCGATGGAACTTTGCGAGTCGATAGCTGTTATTGATGGCTGTGAAGAAGCCATGGTGATCGGTGGTGCAGAGTTGTATCAACAAGCCCTGCCATTAGCTGACTATTTGTATCTCACCGAAGTGCATGCAGAAGTCGAAGGTGATGCCTTCTTTCCGGAATTTGATCGCAGTGACTGGCAGGAGATTGCCAGAGAAAATTTTCGGGCAGTTGAGCCTAATCCTTACAACTACAGTTTTACGGTGCTGGAAAAAATACAGTAAAACCTAGGCACGGTATAAGGTAAAAGCACCGATCAGAATAAAACCCACACCCGCAATATAGTGCAGGTACTTCTCATTAATATAGTTTGATAACAGGCTGCCGGCCAGTACGCCAAGAGCTGATGCCACAATTAAGGCTGCTGAGGCTGCAATAAATACCATGTATTTGCTGACGTCTTTATCGCTGGCAAAAAGCATGGTCGCGAGCTGGGTTTTATCGCCCAACTCTGCGATAAAAACGGTAGCAAAGACGGTCAGAAATATTTTCCAGTCCATAGTTATTCAATCCAAATTTTTACATCAGCTTTATGTAATTAATCATAAAGCTGATCAACATTGCGCACCGCGCCCTTATCGGCACTCGTGGTCAACGCAGCATAAGCTCTTAATGCGGATGTAATTTTACGCGGACGTTTTTCTATTGGCTGCCAGGCTGTTTTGCCGCGGGCATTCATATCTTCACGGCGTTGTTCCATCTCTTTGTCACTGATGGCCAGATTTATTGTGCGATTTGGAATATCTATTTCAATAGTATCGCCTTCATTGACCAGGCCGATTTCCCCACCTTCAGCTGCTTCAGGTGACGCATGTCCGATAGATAAGCCGGAAGTGCCGCCAGAGAAACGACCATCCGTTAACAAGGCGCAGTCTTTGCCCAGGCCTTTGGATTTAAGGTACGAGGTCGGATACAGCATTTCCTGCATGCCGGGGCCGCCCTTGGGTCCTTCGTAACGGATAACAACTACATCACCAGCAACAATGTCGCCGTTCAGAATAGCTTCGACTGAAGCTTCCTGACTTTCAAAAACCCGCGCACGACCTGAAAAAGTCAGGATGCTTTCATCAACACCCGCAGTTTTTACAATACAGCCATTGCGTGCAATATTGCCGTATAGCACAGCCAGGCCGCCCTCTTTACTGTAAGCATGCTCTATGTCTCTGATGCAGCCATTTTCACGATCATCATCGAGACTGTCCCAGCGTGTTGATTGACTGAATGCCGTTTGGGTAGGCACACCCGCAGGGCCAGCACGATAAAATTCCTGGATTTCTGCGCTGGGCTGATTCTTGATATCCCATTTTGACAAGGCTTCTGTTACGGAAGCGCTGTGAATTGTCGGAATGTCAGAATTTAATAAACCGGCACGGTTTAAAGCACCAAGGATGGCCATGATGCCACCGGCACGGTGAACATCTTCCATGTGGTACTTGTTGGTTGAAGGTGCCACTTTGCACAGTTGCGGTACTTTTCTGGAAAGGCGATCAATGTCATCCAACGTGAAATTTAATTCTGCTTCCTGTGCAGCAGCCAATAAATGCAAAATTGTGTTGGTAGAGCCGCCCATGGCGATATCCAGACACATGGCATTTTCAAAAGCCTGAAAATTGGCAATCTCTCTTGGCAAAACAGAATAGTCGTCTTTTTCATAATGGCGCTTGGCCAGATCAACAATCAGTCGTCCTGCTTCCAGAAATAATCGTTCTCGATCCGCATGTGTCGCCAGCGTAGAACCATTACCAGGTAAAGCCAGACCCAAGGCTTCAGTCAGACAGTTCATGGAATTGGCAGTAAACATGCCGGAACAGGAGCCGCAGGTTGGACAGGCTGAGCGTTCATACTCCAGTGCATCTTCGTCACTTACTCTGTCATCAGCGGCAGCAACCATGGCATCAATTAAATCCAGTTTGATGACTTCGCCGGCCAGTTTGGTCTTGCCGGCTTCCATGGGTCCGCCGGAAACAAAGACCACCGGAATGTTTAGACGCAGTGCTGCCATCAACATGCCCGGTGTGATTTTGTCACAGTTGGAAATACAGACCATGGCGTCTGCACAATGCGCATTGACCATGTATTCAATGGAATCCGCAATGATTTCACGTGAAGGCAGACTGTAGAGCATGCCGTCATGCCCCATCGCAATGCCATCATCAACAGCAATCGTATTGAATTCTTTGGCGACACCGCCGGCTTTTTCAATTTCACGGGCGACCAGTTGTCCCAGATCTTTCAAATGAACATGCCCTGGCACGAATTGGGTAAAGGAATTTGCGATGGCAATGATGGGTTTATCAAAATCATCATTTTTCATACCGGTGGCTCGCCATAAAGCACGGGCTCCAGCCATGTTGCGGCCTTTGGTTGAGGTGTGTGATCTATACTTAGGCATTGTATTTTCCTTTCTTGAAGCTATTGCGCATTACCAATGCTGCGTTAAAAATTGTCTCAATATGCTCATTTACTATGTTATGTAAACTGCGCTATCTCACCAATTTTTGCCTTGCCTTGGTAATTGCTCATAATGCTTCAAGTATCGTTTTTAACAAATAAAATTTATAGTTTTGTGCTTGCTCAAACTGCGTTAAAAATTGTCTCAATATGCTCATTTACTGGAAATGTAAATTCCGCCATTTCGACAATTTTTGTCTTGTCTGAGCTGCGCTCGTAACGTTTTCAACAGTTTTATTTTTAAAATTAATTTATGAGTTTAAATAAGCTCTGTTTTATTTCTGTAAATTTAAATTATTTTTTCCAGAATTTTTGAGTTTCTCTGATAGTTATAAAGACTTTTCTTTTCCATGGGCAAGGAGTCTATAGAACCTTCTGTAAAGCCTTTTTCCAGAAACCAGTGTGGTGATTTTGTGGTTAGGACAAACAGTTTTTTTATACCTAGCTTTTTGGCATTTTCTTCCATGTATTCGAAAATAACTTTGCCGCAACTGTTGTTACGATAATCACTGTGAGTTGCCACACATGCCAGTTCGGCAGATTGGTCCTCATGAGGATATAAGGCCGCACAGGCGATGATAACGCCTTCACGTTCAATTACCGTAAAATGATTAATCTCGGCTTCAAGTTTTTCGCGTGACCGGTGCACCAGCGTGCCTTCCTGCTCAAGCGGCAGGATCAGTTCCATGATGCCTCCGATATCCTCAATACAGGCAGCCCGCATTTGCTCATACTGCTCCTGGGTAATCAGCGTACCTACACCGTCGCGTGTAAATAGCTCGGTCAGTAAAGCGCCATCATCAACATAGGAAATAACCTGAGAACGTGTAACTGTTGCAAGACAGGCTTTGACACTGAGTTCCAGGTTTTTCAGCGACTCATCGGCACCGCCTTGCTTAATTTTTTCGTCGATCAGTTTTTGCGCCTGTTCAGCACTTAATTTATTGATAGCGCTGCCTTCCTTATCCAGAATCCCAGCTTCCTTACTGTAGATAAGTAACTTGTCAGCTTTTAGTGCAATAGCTGTTTCTGCTGCAATTTCTTCAGCGGTCAGGTTAAAAACTTCTCCCGTCGCTGAGTAACCAAGATTGGAAAGCAAGACGATATTATTGTTAGCCAGCTGAGCAAGAATGGCTTCGGTGTTAACTTTTCGGATTTCACCAGTATGGGCATAGTCGATACCATTTTGCACGCCATAAGGTTTGGCAATAACAAAATTTCCGCTACAAATAGTAATGTCGGCACCGTGCATGGGCGAGTTTATCAACCCCATTGAAAAGGTCGCTTCAATGTCGGTGCGCATTTGCCCGACTACCTTTTTGATATGGTTCAGGCTCTCTACATCGGTTACGCGTAATTGTCTGTGCAGTTTGCCGTTTGGCTCCTGCTGCAAAGGTGCCTGCAGGCCTGCTTCCTTCAGCGCCTGGTCAATTTGAGGCCGGGCGCCATGAACCAGCACCAGTTTGACACCAAGACTGTTCAGTAGCGTAATGTCGTGCGCAATATTGTGGAAATTCTCATGAGCAATGGCTTCTCCAGGCAATAGAATAACGAAAACCTTCTTCCTGTATGCATTGATATAGGGAGAGGAATGCCTGAACCATGACACATATTGCTTGCTATCTGTGGACACTGTATTTGCCCTTAGTCTGCTCAAATTGCCTAAATCGTAAAAGGGCGGCTATTCTACAGGAAAAGCAGGAAAATTCTCCAATACTTCTGATACTTAGCGCGGTTTGATGGTATAAAACAGCTTGCTATGAAAAAAACAGTGTTAACAATTTTATACGTGGCAATGCTGATATTCGGCAGCGACGTGTTTGCTCAATCTTCAAGCACTTTGAACCGCGCGGTGAATGCTCTGAATACTGTTCGCGACAGGGAGTTGAGCTGGGATGAAATTCAGCAACTACCCGTAATATTGCACAGTTTTGATGCCGATAATAATGGCAGCCTGGACAGTAATGAACTGGGTTTTAGTGTCATTCCGGAGCAAGCTACAACGGACGCCATTCTCGGCGCAATTGACCAGAATGGTGATTGGGCACTGTCTGCTGAAGAAATAGGCTTTGCCGACTGGCGCTTACTGGCTTTGGATAAGGACAATAGCGGAAGCTTGATCAACCGGGAGCTGGTGATGCCGGAATCAAGTTTTGGTGGCGGCGGGTTTGGCGGCAGCCGCTTTGATATCAGATCCAGTAATGCTATGGCGCCTGCCGACGTTGATCCGCAGGACGGTCTTGCCAGTTTGCCGGATCGGGAAGCTTTTGAACGTCTTTCCTATCAGGGCGAAGATGTTTCAATAGATACCGGTCTTATCAACCTGGAGTATGTGAAGTTTGTTATTACCGGGGCTAACACCGTAAGCCCACAGACCTATTTTATGAATACGATCAGGCACCGTAACCATTCAAGCTTTATGCGCAATTATGGCATGAACGCCAGGGATGGAATGGGCCAGAATGACGGTTGGGTGATGCGTGGTGTTCTGGTTTACAGACCCCTGCTCAGTGCACCCAATGGTGAGGCCGGGCTTTATACCTTTGAATTCGAACCTTTTGACAGGTATCCCTATGACCTGCTCCAGGTAGCTCATGATGAACTGGTCAGACATGCGCCTATTCTGGCTGGTAAGCTGGCTTACCATCCCATGCCGGCGGCAGTTAATCTCTACGAAAACCAGCGTGAGCAGTTTGAAGCGGGGGGATTATCAGTGTTTCTGGACAGCGATGAGTTTGCCGATATCGCCTACCTGCCACTGAACGAAGCTGAAGGATTCGGGCTGTTACGACTAATGCAGTTGGACGAACGCCCTAGCGCACGTGATGTTGTTGTCTATCGCAGTCTGCCTAATGAAATGCCTCACGTGGCCGGGATTATTACCGGCTTTAGACAAACACCCCTGTCACACGTTAATTTACGTGCCGTGCAAGACAATATTCCCAATGCCTATATCCGTAATGCCACTGAACAGGAAGCCATACAGCAGTTGCTGGGCCGTTATGTGTATTACAAGGTTGCTGCCGATGGTTATGAGATTCGTGAAGCCAGCAATGCTGAAGTTGAAAGGCATTTTGCTGCCTTGCGTCCGGCTGCAGGACAAAGTCCACCAAGGGATTTGACTGTGACTGAAATCCGCCCATTACGGGAAGTTGGCTTTGAGGATGCCATGAATGTCGGCGTCAAAGCCGCTAACGTTGCAACATTACAAACTTTGGGTTTTCCAACAGAGGCCATACCGGATGGTTTCGCCATTCCTTTTTATTTCTATGATGAATTTATGAAACACAATAATTTCTATCATGATGTTGAGCGCATGCTGGCTCTGCCGAATTTTGCTGATGATGCGGATGAACGCGAACGAGTCCTGAAAATTTTACGTGATGGTATTGAAGAGGGTGATATGCCTGCCTGGATGCTGGAAGATCTGGCAGACTTGCAAAGCGCTTTTCCGGAGAATATGCCGATACGCTTGCGTTCCAGCACCAACAATGAAGATCTGCCGGGTTTCAGTGGTGCCGGCCTTTATGATTCTTACACGCACCGTCCGGATGAAGGTCACATTGCCAAATCAGTCAAACAGGTTTTTGCCTCCTTATGGAATTTTCGGGCATTTGAGGAAAGAGAGTTTTACCGGATAGACCATTTTTCCGCTGCCATGGGCATTCTGGTTCACCCTAATTATGATGATGAGGCAGCCAATGGTGTCGCTGTCAGTGACAATATTGTTTATGAGGTGAGCGGCGTTAATCCGGGGCGAACTTACTATGTAAATGCCCAGGTAGGTGAAGATCTTGTCACCAATCCTGAGGAAGAATCCATTCCTGAAGAAATATTGCTGAATTCTGTATTAGCGTCAAAAGATCGCCAGATCAGTGCTTCCAACAGAAATGATGGTGAGCTTTTACTGACACAGGAATACAGAACAGGCCTGCGGGATTATTTAAACCGTATTCATAACGGTTTCCGTGAACTCTATGGCGTGCAACCAGGCGAACAGTTTGCCATGGAAATTGAATTCAAGATTACCTACGATGGTGTGCTGGCTATCAAGCAGGCCAGACCCTGGGTGTATTAGCTTGCCGTAATCAGCTCTGGTCTTCGCGTCAGGTGATCAGTAATCTGTTCATAAGCTAATGCGAACTCCAGTACTTTCTGGTCTTCACCATAATTTCCGATTATCTGCATTCCCATTGGTCTGCCCTGAGCATCGAATCCAACAGGCACATTGACCGTCGGGTTTCCGCCAAGGCTTGCGTATAAGGTGACTTCCATCCAGCGGTGATAGGTATCCATGGCTTGGCCGTTGATTTCCCTTGGCCAGGGAGTGTCTTTGGAATAAGGGAAGACTTGCGAAGTTGGTAATACCAGAAAGTCATAACGGCTAAACAATCTGTTTAATTCCTCATACCAATTTTGACGGATGCGATTCGCATTGATGACATCGTCGTCTGTCAGGCTAAGATACTGCTCGATCTCCCAAACCACATCTGCTTTGAGCTGGGAGCGTGTTGCCGGGTTGTTGTAATACTCCAACATGCCTCCACGCGAAGCATGACGCAATGTTATCCAGGCAAACCATAGATCAGAGGTATCCATATTAGGTAGATCTGGCTCAACGTTGGCCCCCGTTGCAGCCACTGTCACGAGGCTTGATTCACACAAATCAAGTATGCCGTCTTCCATCGCGAGGTAGTTATTAAGGTTGCCCAGCCAGGCTATTCTGGCATCACCAAGATTCAACGCATTGAATTGCTGAGCAAGCGGGCCTGCAGCAATCGTCTGCAACAGTCGGATGGTATCCTGCGTGTTGCGACCCATGGGGCCATTGGTGGAAAGAATGCGTGGGTTTGACTCCATGCCGCTCATTAGATTTGCGCTGGGCCGAAAACCGATGACATTATTAAAAGCGCCTGGATTGCGTAATGAACCCATCATGTCGCTGCCATCAGCAACGGGCAGCATGCGTGTGCCGAGGCCGCAAGCGGCGCCACCACTGCTGCCACCTGCGGTAAGGTCCGGGTTATAGGCACTGCCGGTTGCGCCGAATAAAGGGTTATAGGATTGTGAGCCAAATCCAAACTCGGGCACATTGGTTTTACCGATAAAGATTGCACCTGCTTCACGAATCCGGGCTGCTTTATCGCTGTCGTTCTGGGCTATTCGATCAGCGAACATCAACGAGCCATCGGTATAGGGCAGCCCTGCTACCGGTGACAGGTCTTTTACTGCATGCGGCATGCCGTGCATCCAGCCTCGATATTCGCCGCGGGCAAGCGCCTGATCTGCTTCAAATGCCTGAACAAGCAAATCATCGTCATCCACCATGTTAATGATGGCATTGTAAACAGGGTTATAGCGATGAATCCGGTCAAGATAGGCCTGCATGACTTCTACACAACTGGCATGTTTGTCCCGAATGGCAATCGACAATTCACTGGCGCTTAAATCAGTCAGGTTTGATGAAAAATTGGAGGAAAGGCTGCTGCACCCCACCAAACCTGATAAAGAAGAAGTGACACCAACAGCTAAAGAGCTTTTTAAAAGACGTCTTCTTTTCATATCGAAATGTTGAGCTTTATGGGTTTGCCTCAGAATACAGTTAATTCTCCGGCCAATTCAAGCACAGTTTATAGAACAAACCCCAGCCTGAGTGGTTCAGGTCAAACAGTAACGCTTAACCAAGTCCTGAATAATCGTAACGGCCGGCTGTACCTGATCAAGGGCCATATATTCATTAGGTTGGTGGGCAAGATCGATGGAGCCGGGCCCCATGACAATGGTATCCATGCCAAGTTCTTGCAGGAAAGGGGCTTCGGTTCCGAAGGCGGCGCTCATGGCAGAATAACCGGTCAATTTTTCGGCAACCTTTAGCAGTTCGCTGTCATTATTTTCAAAAGCTTCAACTCCTGGGAAAAGCGGGGTGAGTGTTATTTCAGACTGATATTTTTTTGCTATAGGCTCAATAAGCTTCTGGATCGCCTCGCGAATCGAATCATTGGACATGCCAGGTAACAGGCGGACATCAAATTCCAGATCACAGTGACCACAGATTCTATTAGGGTTATCGCCGCCATGTATGGCTCCCAGATTCATGGTGGGCACCTCAACGGCAAAATGCGGGTTTTGATAATCTGCCTGAAGTTGCTGACGAAATTTTAACAGTCCGGCAATCACTTCAAGCATGGCTTCCAATGCATTTTTGCCCAGAGCCGGGTTGGATGAATGACCACTCTGACCTTGGATGCGAATGGTTTCCATCATAATGCTTTTGTGCATATTGATCGGTTTTAAACCGGTTGGTTCGCCTATCACGGCATAACGGGCCTTGGGTTTACCCAGTTTGGCCAGTGCTCTGGCGCCATTCATGGAGCTTTCTTCATCCGCTGTGGCAAGTATGATGAGTGGTTGCTTGAAAGGCAGTTCCTGTTTTAACAAAGATTCCAGTGCGGCATAAACCACAGCAAAAAATCCTTTCATATCTGATGAGCCAAGACCATAAAGGCGATCGTCCTTTTCAGTTACCTGCAACGGGTTGCATTGCCAGAGAGCTTCATCAAAGGGCACAGTATCGGTATGACCGGAGAGCACCAGGCCACCAGGGCCTGAACCAAGAGTCGCGATCAGGTTGGCTTTTGGCGGCTTGTCAGAAACCGGAATTAATTCACATGAAAAGCCCAGTTGTTCAAAAACTTCTGCCAGTAGATGAATCACCGGCAGGTTGGATTGATCCAGAGTCGGGTTCGCCGAACTCACCGTTGGCAAACTCAATAAATGATTGAACAGACTTAAAAAGCCGGAAGTTCCCTTAAAATGTGGTGAATTAGGTGCAGTCATTGTTATTCGGGTTTGGGGATAACGGCTCCGGTAAAACGGGAAATACAGGTCAGCTTGTCTGCTTCATCATAAATTTTTACTTCCCATACCATGGTGCTGCGACCAATGTGTACCGGTTTGGTAATGGCTGTGACTGCACTTTTACCGGGGCGAATATGGTTGGCGTTTATATCCAGCCCGACAACAGTCTGACCTTCTTCACAGCAGAGTATTGAAGCAATATTGGCAATGGTTTCCGCTAGCACGACATTAGCTCCGCCATGCATAAAACCCATGTGCTGGGCGGTCATGTGTGTCAGCGGCATGGTGGCTTTCAGGTAATCGTCACCAACTTCAGTAAAAACAATGCCCAGGTTGCCAGCCATCCAGTTGGCAAGACGTTCGTTGATATCTTTCGGTGTTGCCGGGGATTTCCAGATAGCCACGGTGGTTTCCTGTCTTAAAATAAAAGCTAAAGCCTGTTCAGGGGCTGTATCAACCCCTGTTGAAAGTCACTATAGCAGTTGATTCTATAGAACTCGCGCAGATTTTCATCTGCAAGCACATCAGCGCTAGGGCCGGAGCTGACAATTTTTCCCTCGTACATCAGCACGAGCTTATCGCAAAAACGTGTAGCCAGACCTAAATCATGCAAAACAATTATGGCGGCGTGATCAGTGTCAGCTTTGGCATGTTGTTGTAATAATTCCATTATTAAGAGCTGGTGATAAGGGTCAAGCGCTGCTGTTGGTTCATCAGCCAGAATAAGTTTCGGTTCCAGACTGAATATCCTGCTCAGGGCAACCAGCATTTTTTCACCTTGAGACAGTGTGGATATAACCCGACCAAGCAAATGTTCTATGCCTGTAGCAACAATAGCCTTATCAATGGCAGCCTTATCTTCCTGGCTCAATTTTGCAGAGTGATGCTGGTAGGGACTGCGGCCAAGCGCAATGACTTTTTCGACTAACAGGGGCCAATTGACAGGGGCATTCTGTTCCAGATAGGCAAGCTGTTTGGCAAAGCTGCGCAGTTCAATTTCCTTATAGGAATTGTTCTGTAATTTAAGCATGCCGGAAAATGGTTCATTGATTCGGGCAAGTATTTTCAACAGAGAGGATTTTCCGGCACCGTTTGGACCGATGATGCCCAATACTTCTCCGCCTACCACCGTAAGATTGATATCTTTAAGAATATCGGACTGATTAATTTTCCAGCACAGGTCGCTGGCTTGAATAAGTGCAGTCATCGTAACAGCTGCCTGTTTTTGAAAATTAACAGCAAAAAGAAAGGCCCACCCAAAGCCGCTGTAATGACACCTACCTGTAATTCCTGTGCCCCTGGAATATTTTGCACAAGGGTGTCAGCCAGTAACAGTAATGATGCGCCGCCAACAGCACTGTATACCAGCAATCGACCGGGCTCATGATTGACCAGAGGCCGCAATAAATGTGGCACCATCAAACCGATAAAACTGATATTACCGCTGACCGCAACTGATGTCCCAGTACATAAAGCCACACCTGAAATTAATAAAAATTTTTGCTTTTTTAAATTAAAGCCAAGTGATCTTGCGGTATCTTCACCCAGGCTCATGGCGTCCAGAAACTGCCTGCGGGGGAAAATCAGAACCCAGCCCAGCAACATAAAAGGCAGGGCAAAAAATAATTCGTTGGTGCTGCGGTTACTTAACGAACCCAGCATCCAGAAATAAACTTCCTGTAAGGCAAAAGGGTTTGGTGCAAAGTTTAATGCCAGTGATGTCATCGCTGATGTCATGGCATTGATGGCAATACCGATAAGAATAATGGTCAGGGCTCCCTGATATTTTCCGCTGAGTGAAAAAATAAAAGCGACAGCAATTAAAGCGCCTGACATTGCTGCCAAGGGCACAACAAACCAGCTAACGGCAGCCAGACCATAATAAAGCACCAGCACAGCGGCCAGTACCCCTGACTGGGAAACGCCGAGTAAATCAGGGCTTGCCAGCGGATTGATTAATAAACCCTGTAGTGCAGCACCGGAGAGTGCAAGAGAAATGCCGATACAAACAGCCAGGAGCGCTCTGGGCAGACGAATTTCTGAAAGAATTAGAGCTTGAGTGCTCGCTTCGCCTTTTAGTAAATCGCTAGTTGCAGAAATGACTGAAAGCGCTGTCGGGCCGCTGAGTATATGCCAGCAAAAAAACAACGGAATACTAAACACTAATAGGATGAAATAAAGTTGTTGTTTACTCGCGCGCATTACAGATCACCCAATGCTTGCGCCATAATCTCATAAGCTTCAATCAGACCGGGACCGGCACATTGAAACAGCGTGCTGGGTAGCACAATAACTTTTTCCGATGGAAAGAATCTTGCGAGCACGGGATGTTGCAACAGGGCTTGCGCCAGTTTTTCATCATGCGCGCTGGCCCGATCAATTAACAAATAATCCGGCTGTTCGGCTATTAACAGCTCAAGCGACAATTTGCCGGATCCGACTAGTCCTTGTTCGGCAGCCAGATTTTTTATACCAATAGAGTTTAAAAAATCATTGCGTAAAGTGTCGCTGCCAAAACTGAAGCCATTGTTGGCATAAAATACGGCAGTGATATTTTGCCTGGAATTGAGCTTTGCCTGCACGGCTTGGATACTGCTTTGTATTTGTTGAATGAGTTGAGTCCCGCGTTGTTCTTCCTGCAGCAACGAAGCAACTTCTTCTATTTGCAGAAAAGTCTGCTCCAGGGTGTTTGGAAACCCTAAACTGGAAACGGGATATCCCTGGTTCCGCAATAAGGCAGTCGCTGTAGTGCTGCTGAAACGGCTGCTCAATATCAAATCCGGCATTAGTGTAATAATTTCTTCTGCCTGGCCATGGTTCAGGTAAATATCGTTTAGCTCAAGGGCATGTTCTATAGCCAAAGAAGAATATTGAGGGTCCTGAACCAGATAACTCAGTGAAATGATATTGTCGCGATCAGATAAAAGCAGCAGAAGTTCATCGCTGCATAAACTCATGCTGGCGATACGCTGTGGCTTATCAGCAGCATAACTTGTAAAAGGGAGAGAGCCTAGAAGAATTAAGATTAACAGTCTTATCATATAGCCAGGGCTCAGTATACTCACCCGCTATTTTTGCGATATGTGTTGCAATAAAATTAGCGAGCTTTATGGCAGATTTCGTTCAGACGATCATGGTCATTGATAACAACTTCTCTGCCATCAACACTAATAATGTTTTCTTTCTGCAGGCGGCTGAATATGCGGCTGACCGTTTCTATGGTGAGGCCGAGGAAATTGCCGATATCCATGCGGGACATGGGCAGGCGCATGGCATTGGGTGATAATTTACGGCGACTGTATCTCTGTGAGAGACTCAGCAAAAGTGTTGCAACACGACCTTCGGCATTCTTTTTGCTGAGCGTTAACAGCATCTGATGATTTGTTTCAATGTGTCTGCTCATTAACTGAAAAAAATGACGTTGCAAGGTAGGTATCCGCAAAGTAAGTTCCTCCAATCTGGAAAAGGGTATTTCGCAGACGATGGATGTTTCAAGAGCAACAACATTGCAGCCATAGTTATTGGTATCTATACCATCGAAACCAAGCACCTCTCCTGGTAGATAAAAACCTGTAATTTGCTCTATCCCATCATCATCAATCATGTAGGTTTTGATAGAGCCGGAACGGACAGCATAGATAGAAGAAAACTTGTCCCCGGCGCGATAAAGGTGCTCGCCACCCTGAATTGGATGACTACGCTGAATAATCGTATTGAGGCGATCAATATCTTTAATATCCATAGCCAGTGGCAAACACAAACCTTTGAGGTTGCAATTTGTGCATGACGCCTGGACGAAGCCATGTGAGCATGTATCATTGTTTACAGCAAGGTTTGACATAAATCTAATCAGTCATCCGAATTATCAATTAAGGTACTGTGGGTAATATTACCTGTTGCACTCATATCATGAAAGCCTGCAGCACATTATTTAGCAGATTATAGCCTTTTGGCGTGGTACATAAGTCGGAGGTCTGCATTAATCCTTCCTGTTGCAGCTTGCTGAAAACAGCAGAGAGTTCGCCAGGATCAATGCCGGTTCTTGCTTCGAGTTTCTCCATTGCTACCCCTTCTCGCAGACGCAGGGCATTCATCATAAATTCCAGCACCAGATCGCTTCGAGGAATTGCGACAGCCTCTGCTAAATAAGATTCATTTGCATCAAGATAAGTCTGAGGCTGCCTGGTCTTTCTTGTACGGATGATCTGCTTTTGTTCAGGCAAGCTGATTTTCCCGTGAGCACCTGCCCCAATACCAATATAGTCACCAAACTGCCAGTAATTAAGATTATGTTGGGCCTGCTTGCCGGGCTTACTGAATGCTGAAATTTCATAACGGTTAAAGTTTTCCGATTCAAGTAAGCTTAGCCCTTCATCTTGTATTGATTCAATGAGCTCTGCTTCTGGCAGGTCGGGTGGCTGACTGTAAAAAACAGTATTCGGTTCGATGGTTAATTGATACCAGGATATATGTGAAGGTTTAAGCTGTATTGCTCTATTAAGGTCATCCATTGCCTGCTCAGTATTTTGGCCAGGCAGTCCAAACATTAAATCCAGGTTAAAATTTTGAAAACCGGCAGACTGAGCAATATCGGCTGCCTGCAAGGCCTCATTTGCAGAATGTACACGACCGAGCCTGCTTAAAAATTCAGACTGAAAGCTTTGTATTCCGATAGAAAGTCGGTTAATACCGGTATGACGAAAATCAGCAAATTTATTCTGTTCAAAAGTGCCGGGGTTGGCTTCCAGTGTAATTTCCATATCCTCACTAAAAGGAATAGCTGATTGTATTGTGCTTAGTAACTGGGCATAAGATTCCGGGGAGAATAAGCTAGGCGTTCCACCACCTATGAAAATTGATTGTAAGGTCCGACCCTGAACATAAGCCAGATCGTTTTCCAAATCGTTTAATAAGGCTTTTATATACTCATTTTCCGGGAAAGATTTTTCAAATGCATGTGAATTAAAATCACAATAGGGGCATTTTTTTAAACACCATGGGATATGAATGTAGAGCCCAAGTGGCGGCAAGCTAAGCGGGCTCGTATATTCCTCACTCATAAGGGCCAGCGCTGTAACAATTCCTGAATAGCCTGAAAACGATGACTTAAGGTATTTTTAATTGCCGGAGCGAGTTCAGCCGAAGCACAAGCGTGGCTCGGGACATAAAAAACTGAATCATAACCGAAACCAAATTTACCTTTTTCCTCAAATAAAATAGTGCCTTCCCAGCTTCCCTGGCAAATCAGGGGCATCGGGTCATTTGCTGAGCGCATGAATGCAATAACACATTGGAAGCGGGCGGTCCGCTCTGCTGCCGGAATGTCCTTAAGTTTTTCCAATAGCAGGCGGTTATTGGCGGCATCGTTTTCGTCGCGGCTTAAATTTGTTCCAGCATAGCGGGCAGAATAAATACCGGGCTCTCCATTAAGGGCGTCAACTTCAAGGCCCGAGTCATCAGCTAGGGCAGGCAAGCCGGTTTGTTGGGCAGCATGACGGGCTTTGATGATGGCGTTTTCAACGAAGCTTAGGCCGTCCTCTACCGCTTCAGGAAAATCAAATTCGCTTTGTGAAATTAATTCAAGTTTTAAGTCAGCGAGAGTTTCCTGCAGCTCTTTGAGTTTACCTTGGTTATTACTCGCTAAAACTATTTTAGTCATTGAGTTTAAGAACTAAGCGCCAGGCCAGTTTAATTAATATAAAGCTGAGTAGTCCAGGTGAGGGGATAAACCTGGCCATTTTTTTCCGGTTGAACATCAAGATTGAAACGCAAATTTTCAGCATTTGAAAATTCAAACTGACCGATGTAGTAGATGGCGTCGCCTTCACGGATTTCAACGAAATTGATGGTCGAATTCTGGCCTAAAAAATTTGCTTTCACGCCACTTATATTTGCTGTAACCGGCGTGCCAGAAACCGAATTGTTTTTTATAACAGATATATTGAGAAAGGCATTACGAGGAGATCTGACAATGCCATAGGTTTCAGCAATTTCGGCACTGATAAAACTACTGTTAACAGCAATATAATGCACGGTGTATTCGCCGAAATCCTGTGACTGTTCCGCCTGGGCAGCCATCGGGAAAATATAGAAAGCAGCAAGTGAAAAGAGCCCTATCTTGTAAAAAAATTTAAACATAGTTTTACCGGGTAATATGATAAATAGCATTAATACCAAAAAAGTTTGGTGCCGCAGTGATCAGGCCTGAATTTTTATATTCATCATTCACTACAGTACGATTCAATATCTGAATATTTCTTTCGCGGCACAAGGTATCAAAATCCTTGATGGTGCAAAAATGAATATTGGGCGTGTCATACCATTCAAATGGAATATTTTTTGATACCGGCATGCGCCCTTTGCTGATTAAATAAAAACGATAACGCCAGTAGGCAAAATTTGGGAAAGTAATAATGCATTTATTGCCGATGCGTAACATTTCTTCCACCAGGATGTCTGGTTTTTGAACCGCCTGTAGCGTCTGGGTAAGCAATACCGTATCGAAACTGTTGTCTGAAAAATTAGCCAGGCCCTTATTAAGATCCTGTTCAATAACATTAACGCCTTTGAGCAGGCATTTATTGATATTTTCAGCATCCAGATCAAGACCGCAATCAAAAATCTGTTTTTCCTGCTTCAGCAGTGCAAGAAAAGAACCGTCGCCACAACCCAGGTCTAGCACCCGGCTTTGCGGTTCTATCCAGTTTTTTATGATAGCTAAATCAGCTCGCATGGTCGGTTTTCTCTCTTGCTGCAGCTTCATTCGCGATAACAGAAAAATAGGATGACAGCCCTTCCAGGTAACGGGGTACCGGCAAAAGAAAGGCATCGTGTCCACCGTCAGATTCAATTTCAAGATAGGAAACCTGACGTTTGGCCTTGAGCAGAGTATTGACTATCTCGCGAGAACGTTCGGGCGGAAAGCGCCAGTCGGAACTGAATGAGACAACCAGAAACTTACAATCACCTTCTAAAAAGGCTTTGCTCAGGTCACCATCATAATCAATTGATGGATCAAAATAATCCAGAGTCTTGGTAATCAACAAGTAGGTATTTGCATCGAAACTGCTGGAAAAACTTTCGCCCTTATATTTCAGATAACTTTCAACCTGGAAATCAACGTCAAAACCAAAATTTAACTTGCCGGTTCTTAAGTCTCTGCCGAAATTACCACCGGTCAGAGAATCCTTGCCGAATTTATCGCGCATGGAGCTGTCCGACAGATAGGTAATATGGCCGATCATGCGGGCAAGGGTTAAGCCCCTTTTCGGATAGGTGTTATGTTCGTAATAGTGACCTTGATGAAAATCAGGGTCTGAAGTTATGGATTGGCGTGCTACTTCATTAAAGGCTATGTTTTGTGCCGATAATTTTGGTGCAGCAGCAATCACTATCGCATGGCGTAAACGCTGCGGATAGGAAATTGCCCAGCGTAACACCTGCATGCCACCCAGACTGCCACCGATAACAGCTGCCCATTGTTCGATGCCAAGGTAATCCGCCAGACGTGCCTGGCTATTAACCCAGTCGCGCACTGTAACGATAGGAAAGTCAGGGCCGTAGGCTTTACCGGTCGCTGGATTAATCGAGGCAGGGCCGGTACTGCCGGCACAGCCACCAAGATTATTCAGACTGACAATGAAAAATTTATTTGAATCTATGGGTTTGCCTGGTCCGATACAGACATCCCACCAGCCGGGTTTTTCATCGTCGGCACTATGAAAACCGGCAGCATGATGATCTCCGCTCAGGGCATGACAAATTAAAACCGCATTAGATTTGCTGGCATTCAGCTCACCATAGGTTTCTACCATCAGATCATAAGACTCAATGACTTTTCCGCTACGCAGGGTCAAGGCTTCATCGAAATGAATACATTCTGGCTTAACGATACCAACAGAGTTGTTGTTGTCCACGCTAGTCATAAACTATCAGTTAGACCCCTATAACAACAGGTGGGAATAATCGCAGGCTTCCACCTATCCCTTGAACCAGCAATGTTTCAACGACCTGAATGCCGAGAAAAACAAAAATAGGTGAAAAGTCCAGGCCACCCATCGGCGGTATAACCCGATGAACTTTTTTCATGATGGGCTCAAGTAGTTGGTGTATAAGCAGTAAAACCGGATTGCCACTATAGGGAGCAATCCAGCTGGCAATTATGGAAATTAATAAGCCGTATTTATAAATTTTCAAAATAAAAGCAATCAGGCCGACAGCAGACCAGGCGACTATCGTGCCGGTATCAACGACACCAAGATTTCCGGTGACCAGAAGCATTAGGCCTGTAGCGACAATGTTTAACAGTAAGGCTAATATCAATGATGCAAAATCAAAGCCTCTATAACCGGGAATCATTTTACGCAGGGGCGTGATCAGGGGAGATGTGAGTTTTACAATAGACTGGGATACCGGATTGTAAAAATCAGCTCTTGCTGCCTGCAGCAGAAAACGCAGGACAACGGCAAAAATATACAGTCCTCCAAGCGTATTGATAATTAACAGTAGTACCTGACTGATTGAACTTCCCATAGCTTGGTTATTCCTACTTGTCTGATAAAAGAGCGAGTTCTTCTGATCTGGCTTTGGCTTTTGCGACTGCTCTGGCAATGATATTGCTGAAATTGTCTTTTTCAAATTGCGCCAATGCTGCTTCGGTAGTACCACCCGGTGAAGTCACTTTACGTCTTAGCTCTGCGACATCGCCGTCATCAGTTAGGGCCAGTTTGGCTGCACCAAATGCTGTTTGTAGTGCAAGGGCTTTGGCAATATCGGGAGCAAGCCCTTGTTCTATGGCCGCCGACTGTAAGGCTTCGATAAACAAAAAGAAATAGGCAGGGCCGGAACCGGAGAGGGCCGTCACCGTATCAATATCACTTTCCCGTTGCAGCCAGCAGACTGTACCGACAGCAGAAAGAATGGACTGTGCCTGCTGTTTTTGCAGGTCGCTCGTGGTGCTGTTGGCAAACAGGGCTGATGCGCCAGCTTCTACGAGAGCAGGCGTATTAGGCATGCAGCGTACAATGGCCTGATGATTTGAACTGAAGGTTTCCAGTGTTTTTATCGAGACACCTGCTGCAATTGAAATCAGCAGTACTGCCTTTTCTGCTAAAACCTGTCGCAATGGCAGTAATACTTCTTTCATCAGCTGAGGTTTTACAGCCAGTACGACGACTTCAGCATTTTTTATAGCAGTTTCGTTATCCCGGCTTATGTTGATACCCGTATCTTTTTGCAGTAAATCCAGTTTTTCCTGATTGGGGTCGGCAGCCCAAAGATTCGCACAGGAGCAACCCTTGGCAATTAAGCCTTTAATCAAGGCAGTAGCCATATTCCCGGCACCAATGAAGGCTATATTCTGATCCTGTCCAAACATGCGCGACATTGTACATGAAAGCGCTTGTTTAGACCGCATTCGGGGATAGACTCGTTGTTTGTGAATTAGCCTTTATTTGCCTGATTTCTCGGGCCAAAAATATCGGTACCGATACGCACAATGGTTGAGCCTTCGGCGATAGCGGCTTCAAAGTCACTGCTCATTCCCATCGACAAATGCTGGCAAGTGCTGATCCCCTGCGCCAGAAGTTTGTCTCTGGCTTCGGCCAGTTTATGAAAGCCGGCCCTTTGGGCGTCGATATTCTTTCCCGCTGCGGGAATGGCCATCAGGCCGGCCAGTTCTAGATTTTGTAAATCCTTTACTGCATGTGCCAGGGTTTCTATTTCAGTTAAAGCCACACCTGCTTTGCTGGTTTCAGCATCAAGATTAACCTGCAATAGAATTTTTAAAGGCGCTAGAGTTGGTGATCGTTGCTCACTCAGACGTTGCGCTATCTTGCTGCGATCAACACTGTGGACCCAGTCAAAATAAGCCGCAATTGTTTTGGTTTTATTGGATTGGATTGGGCCGATAAAATGCCATTCCAGGTTATAGCTGCTCAAGTCTGATATTTTTCCCAGAGCTTCCTGCACATAATTTTCACCAAACGCATTTTGCCCACAATCTATTGCCTGAATGATGTCCTGGCAGGAGCGGGTTTTGCTGACAGCAAGTAACTTGACGGAGCCGGCAGGGCGCTGATAGATTTTTTCAAAGTGTGAAATTTGATAGCGAACTTCACGGATTTTTTCTGGTATGCTGGCGCTCATGAATTCACAAAATTTAAGTCTTGAGAGAATTAATTATAGGGCGTTAAGCCAACGATGAATATTCAAGAACTACTAAATTTTAGCGTGCAGCAAGGCGCATCTGACCTTCATATAACAGCAGGCATGCCCCCTTGATTCGGGTTGATGGAGATATTCGTCGTATAAATGTTGATCCAATGGAACATAAAGAAGTTCATGGTCTGATTTATGACATCATGAATGACAAGCAGAGAAAAGACTATGAAGAGTTTT
>Ga0255776_10000063_pt1 | contig 104866 bp, 87 predicted proteins | sample 071ome_19_FD_179974 | JGI IMG/M metagenome (GOLD analysis project Ga0255776, IMG submission 179974) | Coastal salt marsh microbial communities from the Groves Creek Marsh, Skidaway Island, Georgia - 071413AT metaG (version 2) | ecosystem: Environmental > Aquatic > Marine > Intertidal zone >...
CGCGTTCCGTGACCTGTTTGACTGCTTCGATTTTGAATTCTTCAGGGTAACGCTTGTTGCTCATAAACACCTCTCCTCTAGTCATTTTCTATGACTGGATGGTGTCTAGCAAACTAATGGCGATTCATCTGGAAGATTAGGAAATAGCGTCGCACTTAAGCAAATCCACATGAGTTTAGGGTTTTGTAAAGTGGAAAAAGACAAATACAACCTAACAACAGAACAACTCAAATCACTTTTGATGGTTTCAAATGTCATCCGTGGTGGAAGAGTCAAAAACGAGGAGAACGACTATGAAACAAGCATCAGTATTGAACGACAAACAAGTGAGAAAACTATTCAACTCCCCAAAAATGACCAAATACGCGTCAAGAAACAGACTGATTCTAAGTCTCTCTTACTACGCAGGACTCCGAAGTGTTGAGATATGCAGTTTATGTGTCGGAGATGTTTTAAATGGTGATGGTTCTATCAAGGACACGATATTACTCAAATCTCATCAGACTAAGGGTAATGAATCACACACTGTAGTCCTCTCAGCAAATCTAAGGGGGGAACTGGAGAAATATGTATCTGAGCAGTCACTACAGACAGAACGACTCAGAGCACCGCTAATAAAGTCTCAGAGGGGAGGATTTTTCAGTAGTCAGTCATTACAGAATCTGTTCAAACATCTGTATAAATCAGTTGGATTTGATGACTGTAGTAGTCATTCAGGTAGAAGAAAGTTCGCATCATCACTGGATGAGAAGAATGTGAGTATAGGAGTTATCAAATCCCTCCTCCGTCATAGTCATATTTCATCAACACAGAGATACATATCGGTTTCTAAACATCGGTTAGAGAATAGTGTGAATCTACTGAACTACTGAGAATGTTTTTGAAGTAAAATACCAACCCAGAAGAGACTGATATAATCAATCATTTCCAGCAGAAATGTTATACAAAAGTTATACATTGGGTTATAGGTAGTCGTAGGTCATTGATTTATATAGGTTATTATTATGTCTCAGTTTGTATACACCATGAATCGAGTGGGAAAAGTTGTTCCCCCGAAGCGCGAAATTCTCAAGGACATCTCCCTGTCCTTCTTCCCCGGTGCCAAGATCGGCGTCCTGGGCCTGAATGGTGCCGGCAAGTCATCCCTGCTTCGCATCATGGCCGGTATCGACAAGGATCACCTGGGTGAGGCCCGTCCACAGCCGGAACTCAAGGTAGGATATCTGCCCCAGGAACCTGAACTGGACGAAAACAAGAATGTCCGCGGCAACGTGGAAGACGGCATTCGTGAAATCAAGGACCTGGTGGACGAATTCAATGCTATTAGTGACAAGTTTGCCGAACCCATGAGTGACGATGAGATGAATGCCCTGCTTGAGAGACAGGGTGAACTCCAGACTTCCATTGATGCCACCGGCGGCTGGGATCTTGACCGCATGCTGGAAATCGCCGCCGATGCCCTGCGTCTTCCTGCCTGGGATGCTGAAGTCAAAAGCCTCTCTGGTGGTGAAAAAAGACGTGTCGCCCTGTGCCGACTGCTGCTATCCAAACCCGACATGCTACTGCTTGATGAGCCTACCAACCATCTCGATGCCCTGAGTGTGGCCTGGCTTGAGCGATTCCTGCAGGAATATCCTGGTACTGTAGTGGCCATCACCCATGACCGCTATTTCCTAGATCATGCCGCTGGCTGGATTCTTGAGCTGGACCGCGGACATGGCATTCCCTATGAAGGCAATTACAGCGACTGGCTCGAAGCCAAGGAAAAGCGCCTTGAAGTGGAAGAGCGCCAGCAGGCATCCCTGGCCAAGACCGTCAAGGCGGAACTGGAGTGGGTACGACAGAATCCCAAAGGTCGACAGGCCAAGAGCAAGGCCAGGCTGGCCCGCTTCGAGGAACTCAGTTCCAAGGAATACCAGACCCGCAACGAAACACTGGAACTTTATATCCCGCCGGGGCCGAGACTTGGTGAAAAAGTCATTGAAGTGGAGCATCTTACCAAGGGCTTTGATGACAGGGCCCTGATCAACGATCTCTCTTTTTCTGTACCACGGGGCAGCATCGTCGGGATTATCGGCGGTAACGGAGCAGGTAAAACCACTTTTCTGCGCATGCTCGTTGGCCAGGAACAGCCAGACAGCGGTTCAATCACGCTGGGTGACACCGTTGACCTGGCTTACGTTGACCAGAGCCGTGATTCTCTCGAAGGCGACAACACTGTCTGGCAGGAAATCTCTGACGGCCTGGATACCATGCAGATAGGCAGCTATGAAATTGCTTCCCGCGCCTATGTCAGCCGCTTCAACTTCAAGGGTAGTGACCAGCAGAAATTCGTCAAGGACTTGTCCGGCGGTGAACGCAATCGTGTTCACCTGGCCAAGCTACTGAAGCGTGGTGCCAATGTGCTGCTTCTCGACGAACCAACCAATGACCTTGATGTGGAAACCCTGCGGGCTCTTGAGGAAGGCCTGCTGGCATTCCCGGGCACTGTCATCGTGGTTTCCCATGACAGATGGTTCCTCGATCGACTGGCCACCCACATTCTGGCATTCGAAGGCGATTCGGAAGTCATCTTCCATGAAGGAAACTATTCCGAGTATGAGGATGATTTCAGGAAGCGGAAAGGGGAAGCTGAGCCCACACGGATGAAGTACAAGAAGCTTCATTGAGGTATGACACTTCTTTTTAAATAGAAGTGTCATTAATCTTTTTCCAGCGCAAAGAAAAAATATCATTCCCAGCAGATCAAATATTTTCCAACTGCTTTTTCAAAGCCGCCATCCGCTCTTTATTTTCCTCAACAGACAACTTCCTTGTACTTTTCTCCGGCAGGGCCTGGGGAATCTCGATTTCCAGAATTTCTCCGGCCAATGCTCTCTGGCAGTAACGCCGGTATTGTTTTTCAAACAGGGGAAAGACCCTGTTCTCACTCTGGTTTGCCAGCTCAAACCAGCCCGTACTCTTTCCCGCCAGATACACTGCCGGATGCGTCCAGGTCTGTTCAGCCTTGGGGTGTTCGGCACAACAGACTTCCACATAGGCATCATGGGCTGAAGGCAGCCCCTGCTCGCTCATCATGTCTTCGCAGGCTTCTACCATAGATGCAATCGTGGGCAGATACTGCTGTGTGCGGACCACATTACGAACTGCCTTGAGAATAATATCCGGGGTAAAAATACCCAGACACTCCAGCCAGTATTTCTTGGCTACATTAACGCTACCTTCCTGGGCATAGGCCTTGTGGAACTGATTGTGGTAGGCAAGCTCCAGTTCGGCGAAAAGCTGATTGATGGCATCCACATAATCGCCATTGCCCAACTGCCCACCTGATGTTCTTTCGGCGGCATCTGCACGCTTCGGCTTTACCGCTGCTCTATTATCAGAGCCAGTTAAACTACTGGTAAGACTGCTGGTCAGGGAGTCTGCTTTCTTCATAATTTTTCCCGGCTGGAGGCAGATTTGCCCGGCCAGCCCTTGTATCCTTGCGCTATTATATCAGCGCGATAACTTTTATCTTTGTGGTACAACGAATTCAATGAGAAACCATCGCTCCATACTGGACGAGGCATACTATGAAATCAATGCAGGCCCTGCAATGGGATGGAGAAACTTTACAACTCAACGAGATTCCCGTACCCAAGCCGCGCACAGGTGAAGTGCTGGTGCGCGTAACCAAAGCCGGAATCTGTAATACAGACCTGGAAATACTGCGCGGCTATTATCCCTTCAATGGTACCCTTGGTCATGAATTTGTTGGTGTGGTGGAAGATGCCGAGGACAGCTCACTTGTCGGTAAGCGCATAGTTGCTGATATTAATAATGCTTGCGGACACTGCACCATGTGCCAGGACGGTCATCCCCATCATTGTATAAACCGGTCAGCCCTGGGTATCAAGGACAAGGATGGTGCCTTTGCCCGTTACCTGACGGCCCCGGCAGGCAATCTTGTCCAGGTCCCTGATTCGGTAACTGACGACATGGCCGTTTTTGCAGAACCCCTGGCTGCGGCCCTGGAAATCCAGGAACAGGTATCCTTCCAGTCCCATGAGGCGGTAGCGGTGATTGGCGATGGCAAACTGGGATTATTGATTACTCTGTCTTTATTACAGGCCGGCCTGGAGGTTACTCTTGTTGGCCATCATCCTGAACGAGTTTCCCTGGGCAGACTCTCCCAGGTCAGTTTCTGCTCTTCTCCCCCGGACCGGCTGTTTCCTGTGGTAGTCGAGGCAACCGGCAGTCCAGGCGGTTTTCAGGATGCCCTGAGACTCACCGCCCCGATGGGAACCCTGGTATTGAAATCAACCTACAAGTCTGGCCTGAATTTCAATCCCTCCTCCCTGGTGGTCAATGAGATAACACTGGTGGGGTCACGCTGCGGCCCAATTAACAAGGCCGTTGCGTTAATGGCTGAAAATGAACTGGACCCCTCCGTACTGATAGAGGAATCATTCTCGCTGGATGATGGCGTAGAAGCTTTTAGTGAGGCGGGTAAAAAAGGACGCCTGAAGATCTTGCTGGATATGAAATAGAAAACACAGGACCAGCAAGATCGCTTAGCTCGTGACAGATATCATTCGGATACAGGCGGATCTGTATGCCTTGAGCCCCCCCGACTGCGAGCCAAATTTTTTAAGCTTACTGGAGTCCAGCGGATTCTTTCCACTAATACTGGAGTAACTGACCACTGTGTTTCTACCAGACCGTTTACACTCGTAAAGCGCCTCATCTGCTTTCTCCAGCAGGTCAAAAACATTTCCAACTTCATCAGGATAGGTAGCAACACCGATACTCACTGTGGAACTAATGGCATTGCCATCCACATCAAAGGTACTGTTTTCAACAGCCACTCTCAGGCGTTCACCTGTTTCAAGTGTTCTACTGGCAGGCATCTGTGGCAACATGGCAACAAACTCATCTCCACCATAACGGCAAATAACATCCGAGGTGCGCAGGCAGTCCTCAATCGCATTGGCCATCGTCATGATGAGCTTGTCCCCGGCCTTGTGCCCGAATTTGTCATTTACTTCCTTGAGATTGTCCGCATCAATCATCATCACAGACAAAGGCTGGTTGTACTGGACAGCGACTTCTGCCGCCTTGTTGAACATAGGAAGGAATGAGCGCTTGCTCAAAAGGTTTGTCATTTCATCGGTTTCTGACAGGGCCTTGAACATCATCTTGCCGTAATGCACATCCGAGGCCAGCATCGTGGTGATATAAGCCACGAGTGCAAACGGTGAAAAATAAATAAACAACTGGCTAAAGCTGGAAAGATCGTAGGCCAGCCCATTCCGCATGGCGAGAAAGATATAGAAAATGAAGATAAGTACCACTTCCAGGATTGTCGTCATTTTATCCAGGGCTATGGCAGATGAAATGATGACAAGGAGATAAAGGTTAAGTAGAGGGCTGTCTACATTCCCTGTATTCCATAGAACCCAGGTTATAAACCCAATCATGACCCAAGTTTCAAACGCCAGCTTCCACGAATACTGAGGGGTGTCCAGATTGACATAGTTGAAACCAAGAACAAATAACGCGTAAACGAGCATGGATACGGTCATCATGAAAGGGTTGGCCAGCTCCGTGCCGGGCACAACGTAATAGAGAATAACCAGTATCAATAACAGGAATTCAATTTCTGTCAGGCTGCGCGAAAAACCCTTGAGCTCAATCTGCTCAATATTAATTTCGAGGCTTGGGTCCTTTTCATGCCTTTTCATGCCTTTTCATCAACATATCCTTATTGGTCAATCTTTAGCTTTGGCTTTTCCTTTTTCGCTCATACTACCGACAGGTGCATGGGATACATGATTACTGTCCAGAACAATCCCGTAACAAGCAACTCTCATCCAGAGAGTGCTACATGCACCTTGATAAGATTCCGTTATAGCTGTGTCATTGCAGCTACAGTGATATCAAAATACTATTTTTAAATGGCTTATGCCATGATTTTATTCAATAAATAGAATTTTTGGTGCGTATTCACTCGCAGGAATCGCGGTCATATTCAACATGTATTCACGACCCCGTACGGGCGATTCACAGATAGGCACGCAGACGGGTGTCGAACTGGCGATTTTCCAATAACTGTTCATAAAACCCGGGTTCATGATCCAGGCTCGGCCGGAGCAAAGTGACCTCATCCTTTTCCAGCACAGCAACCGGCAGGCCATTTTCAAACAGTATTCTGTTTTTGGCCAGGCTCGGTACTTTTCTCCCCGGCAGGATCACCCCAACCAGATTGAGTGGATCCGCGGCATTGATCAGGTGTCGGGACACCAGACTCTCTTTACGCTCATTGAGTGCTTTCGCACAGGTTCTCAACTGCTTGACCGTGTCGGGCAAGGCAAACTGTTCACCGCCCACTCCTGCAATAAAACGTCCACCCCGAACAGTCCCCTGTAATTCCATTCTACGAAGTTTCAGGAGCAGGATGCGCCATGCAGGAGCCTGGGTTTCTCTTTCCAGCACTTTTCGCGAAATAACCCCCCACCTTTCAAAGTAAATATGGATTAGTGACTCCAGGGCATCTTCATCCAGTTCATGCGGCCCAGGCTGTCTTCGAATCAATGTCCATCGGCCGGCATCTTCGACTTCATAAAGCCCTCGGCGTCTCCTGCCTTGCCGGTCCTTTCTGTTCTTGCGCCCCCTTGGTAAAAGTAGCGCTCTCAGGCCGGTAAAACTGTCGCTGGTCACCAGGCCGAGACTGACCAGTTCTGCAAGCGCATTCTTTGCCTGTGACACAAGCAGGCCAGTCTCCCCGACGATATCAAGGAAAAAACTCGCCCCCTTGCTATCGAGCATATTGGCTATGAGCCTGGCATCACTGCTCATACTGACCTCAAGTGGTGAAGCCAGTTGCTGCCAGAGGGCCTGACTATCCCGGTGAATAATATTTATCGGCGTACTTTTAATTGGACCCGCTCGACGCTTCCCGGTTGCCGGCCCCTCACGGACATTTTCCTTGTCCATTATTTTCGACCCATTAACAGTCAGAAAGCGACCCCAGGAAATACGCCCGCTAAGGCAGAGCATATCGAGCCAGGACGGGTCATAGACATGAAAGCGGGCAGGCAGAATGTCACTTTCCCAGGCAGATGCGGGAGCACTTGAGCCATCAAGTCTGGCAAGCACTCGCGACAGGGTTTCATGGGTTGCCGGTGCCGGTCCAGAGTTTTCATCTGCCAGGTTTCTCAATCCATGCAGCTCAAAAAGAAACTGCATATAAGCCTGTAGTGAGACCGGTTTTATACTTTCCCGATGACTATCAATGGTGTACCGGTGAATTCTTTGCAGCAGTCGCCGTTCACACCACTCTTCAAGTGGCGCAGACTCACTGCCCGCTTCCGGAACCAGGGGCGTGTATTGCCCCTTGAATACGAATCCTTCAGTCTGCAGGGCATTGAGCGCAAACAGTACATCATTTTCTTCCAGTCCAATATCACTGGCCAGGCGCGCACTGGTGACTGGCCCAAGCCCTTCCAGCCTGCCACGAATAATTTCTGTCAGGGCCACCTCGGGATTTGCGGGTTGGTCCCCGGCAAACGCGGGCAGGTCGAACACCGGGGAATAATCGAAATTAATTGATAAAAGATCAAACCAGGCTTTTCGCTCAGCGGCTATCCAGAGCCTGGTTTCTCCATGGATGGCCAGGGTTACCCTTTTCGATTGCAGCAGGGGCTCAAGATAGACCCGGTAATTTTCATCGTCCGGACCATGACTCATTTCGTGTTCCGTCATGAAACCCAGCACCATCAAGGCGTCATGCAATTCATCGCTCGAACGAATCCATGGCCACGCCTCCTCGCGCACACGATTGATCGCTTCCATGTCGAGCGTGCTGAAGTTATCGGTCTCTGCCGGGTCCAGCCAACTGCGGTTGCGTATGGCATTGGTACGACGTTCTTCGAAAGGCGCATCATCCAGAAAAGCATATGGCCTGGCATTGATAATTTCCTGGGCAAATGGTGATGGCTCCCGAAGATCCCGGGCAATCAGCTCAAGATTATTGTCTTCGATATCGCGGATGAGTTTTTCCAGCTCCTCGATATCCATGGCCTCGGTCAGGCAGTCATGGACTGTCTGGCTCACCAAAGGGTGATCCGGAATTTCCCGGTTACCGGCAATGTTTTCCAGGCAGGCGAGCTGGTCGGGAAAAACCTGGGCTACAAGATCCTCGGCCTGCATGCGCTGAAACTGCGGGGGTACCCGTTTACCACTTCGATTACGCTGAATGGCCAGAGCCCGTGTCGCATTCCAGCGCCAACGGGATTCAAACATCGGCGCATCCAGCATGGCCTGGATCAGCACATCTCTTACGGTTGCGGATTTCAGGTAATGGTAAACATCCGCGACCTCGAAACTGTGCACGGGCCCAAGAGATATGACGATACTGTCCTCATTGGCGGCTGCCTGCAGTTCAAAGTTGAAACTTCGGCAGAAGCGTTTTCGCAGTGCCAGTCCCCAGGCCCTGTTCATACGACTGCCGAAAGGCGAATGAATGACCAGGTGCATATCACCGACTTCGTCAAAAAACCGCTCCATAACGACAGATTCACGGGTGGGCATGACTTCAAGGGCATCACTACCCGCCTTCAGGTATTGCACCATCTGCTGAGCCGCGGAATCGGAAAGCCCGATATCATTGACCAGGGCATCCACTGCCGACACATCAGAGTGATCAAGGTGTACCCGAAGTGTTTTGCGCAGACGGGAAACCGATTCAGACAATTCGCGGGTTCTTCCCGGTCCTTCACCGAACCAGAAGGGAACGGTCGGTGGCTGCCCTTCGGCATCAGCCACCCTGATCTTCAAGCCGTCAATACGCAGCATCCGCCAGCTGTGATTACCCAGGGTAAAGATGTCGCCGGGGAGGGACTCGAGGGCAAAGTCCTCGTTCAGGCTACCTACGATAATATCTTCAGGGTCCAGTACCACCTGGTACTCAAACATGTCAGGAATCGCGCCCCCATTGGTAAGCGCTGTCAAGCGGGCCCCCTTTCTCGGCCGGATCATGCCGTTGATCCTGTCCAGGTGCAGCAGGGCACCACTGCGCCCCCGCCGGCTGCTGTAGCCTTCCCCCAGCATCAGGACAATACGATCAAACTCTTCCCTTCCCAGCGTCCGGTAAGACCACGCCCTGCTGAACAAGGCGAACAAGTCATCCAGTGAGAGACCCTCTTCTTCCTGATCGTGGGCACCAGCCTCGGCCACGATATGCTGCGACAGGATATCCAGTGGTTTCTCGGGAATACATAGTTCATCCAACTCGCCACGTCGAATACTGTCCAGCAGTGCGGCACACTCCACCAGGTCGTCCCGCGTCAGGGGGAAAAGAATTCCCTTCGGCACCCCACCCACCTGATGGCCGCTTCGACCCACTCTTTGCAGAAAAGCCGAAATACTTTTCGGGGACGCAAACTGGACCACGAGATTGACCGACCCGATGTCGATACCCAGTTCCATGGATGCCGTAGCCACCAGGACCCGAAGCTGCCCGTTTTTCAGTTTTTGCTCTGCCTCGAATCGATGCTCCTTGCTCATACTACCGTGATGGGAGCTGATCACATCCTCTCCAAGTCGCTCACCAAGTGACAGGGCCAGGCGTTCAGCCAATCTACGTGTATTGACAAAAATCAGGGTTGTGCGATGGGTTTCGACCAGTTCGACCAGTCGTTCATACAATTCTTCCCAGACCTCATTGCTCATGAGTGCCGTCAACGGTGAGGCTGGTACTTCAAGACTGACATCCAGTTGCTTGCGATGACCGGAATCCACGATCATGCAGTCAGCTTTGCCATCATGAATATTATGGGAGCCAACGAGAAAACGGGCGACCTCATCGATTGGCTTCTGGGTAGCCGATAATCCTATACGCTGCAGCGGACAACCAACCAGTTTCTCCAGACGCTCAGCTGACAAGGCCAGGTGGGCACCACGCTTGTCCCCTACCATGGCATGGATTTCATCCACAATCAGGGTGCGTGCCGTCTGCAGAATGTTGCGTCCACCCTTGCTCGTCAGCAGCAGGTAGAGCGACTCCGGTGTGGTTACCAGAATATGCGGTGGTCGCCTGAGCATCTGCTGACGCTCATACTGGGAAGTATCACCGGTGCGAACAGCCACATTAATTTCCATCCCCGGAAAGCCCTGCTGGGCCAGCCTTTCCCGAATGGCATCCAGAGGCACTTCCAAATTACGGTGAATATCGTTACTCAGTGCCTTGAGGGGAGATACATAAATGATCTGCGTTGTATTTCCCAGTTCACCCCTGATTGCCTGCTGTACCAGTTTATCGATTGAGACATAAAAAGCGGCCAGGGTTTTGCCGCTTCCGGTTGGTGCAGCGATCAGCGTATTCTTTCCCTGCTGGATCGCAGGCCAGGCATTTTGCTGGGCAGGAGTTGGTTGTCCCAGCGTCTCCTGGAACCAGTCCCGTGTAACCGGATGAAAAGCCTCTAACACCATGGTGATTTGATACCTGAAAAACGATAAGGCCCTGTAAAACAAGGGTTTTCACGTTTTAATGTGCAAAAAATATGAAACATAAACAGGCAGACTGATTGCTGTTACTCCCTGTCCTGATATACCTTGTATAGTAGCCTGTTCGCACAATCCAGACTATCACTGGACAAAACAAATAGAATAAATGCGAACGAAACCCGGTTAACACACGTTCAATACTAACGGACATTATCAGGCAAGCCCCCTCATGACCCTGGGAATTAAATACAAGCTGTTTTTCGCGATATTATCGGCGCATCTCATTGTCTATATCGCGATGTACAGCACTGGTCGCTACAATTTCGACAAGGGCTTTCTTGAATATATCTCCCGTATCGAGGAACGCCAGGTTCCCGCCCTTGTTGAAGGACTTAAAAGTTTTTACAAACATACCGGTTCATGGGATCCCATCCGTGAGGATTTCAACAAGTTCGGTGAACTGATCGCGGAAAGCATTGAAAGCTCAGTCGATCCAATTCCCAACGTCAGGGCAGGCATACAGCAGCGCCCGGGGCCGCCCATCGGATTCTCTCCCAATGACTGGTATTACACGTCGGAGTACAGTCCGGCCCGACCCTACCTGGCCCTCCTGGATTCAGACCAGTCCATTATCTGGGGCAGCGATGATGCCCTGCCTGAAGCCAACCTGAATCCCATCATTGTAGGAGGAGAAACCGTAGGCTTTCTTGCCGTCACCAGCCGCCAGATACTTTCCGAGCAGGCAGACCTGCTATTCTCGGAGCAGCAAAAAAATTCGTTCTTTCTTTTCGCTTTACTACTCGGACTATTGTCTGCACTGATAGCATTTCCTCTCTCCTCAATTATGGTAAGGCCCATCAAGGAGCTGGTGAAGGGAACCCGCGCACTGGCCAATGGAGATTACCAGTCCCGCATTCCTGTCCGGGGATCTGATGAACTTACCCAGCTTTCAATGGATTTTAATTCACTGGCAGAAACCCTCGACCAGAACAGGGAAGCACGCCAGCAGTGGATTGCCGATATCTCCCATGAACTCAGGACACCCCTGTCCGTCCTGCAGGGTGAGCTGGAATCAATCCAGGATGGCATCCGCGAAATGACTCCGGAGACCGTTAATTCCCTGCATCATGAAGTGGCGCATCTCAATGCGCTTATCAATGATCTGCATGAACTGTCCATGTCAGACCAGGGAGCCCTCATATATGAAAAGGACCATATCGACCTCGCCACGGTTTTTGAACGATCTACAGAAATGAACAGGCACATGCTGGAAAAACAGGACATTAAACTCAGTATCAATCGCAATTCCTATAACGGATCCATGTATATCCCGCTTATTGGGGATCAGAACAGGCTGCTGCAGCTTTTTGACAACCTCTACCAGAATACCTGTCGCTACACTGATGATGGCGGCCAACTGGTTATCAATATCAGGCGTTCAGAGGACACTGTCATCATTGAATGGTTTGATTCTGAACCAGGAGTAACCGATGGAGATCTGTCCCAGTTGTTTGACAGGCTGTACCGTGTGGATAGCTCCCGTAACAGAAAACAGGGAGGCTCCGGCCTTGGACTCGCCATATGCAAAAACATCGTGGAAGCCCATAAAGGGACAATCGAGGCACAGCACTCAAGCCTTGGTGGACTTAAACTGGAAATTCGTTTTCCAAGTCACTGATGGTTTCAACGGTTTGCGTCAGGTCTTTATTGCCCACACTTAAAGACCCATTTAGACTAGATTCAGCTTAGCAGGGATAAACTAACATAATGAACCAGCACATACTGATTGTTGAAGACGAAGCCAAGATAGCCTCGCTTTTGCAGGACTATTTAATCCAGAGTGGTTTTGAAACCACCGTAATCCATGACGGTGCTGAAGTGGAACCCTGGCTTGATGAAAATACGCCTACCCTGATCCTGCTGGACCTCATGCTACCGGGGAAGACCGGTGTGGATATCTGCAAGGATGTCAGGAAGGATTCCAGCCTTCCAATCATCATGATCACTGCCAAGGTGGAGGAAATTGATCGCCTGCTTGGACTTGAACTCGGCGCCGATGACTATATCTGCAAACCCTTCAGTCCCCGGGAAGTGATTGCCCGGGTGAAAGCCGTCCTCAGGCGATCCGAAAGTACCGAACAACTCTCTGACAAGGGGTTGGTTCTGGATACCGATACATACAAGGCCCTCATCAATGGCGAAGACCTGAATCTGACTGCCGTAGAGTTCCAGTTACTCAAGGTACTTTCAGATCACCCGGGCAGAATTTTTTCCCGTAGCGTCCTCGTGGACAAAATTTATAATGATGGTCGCGTGGTCAGTGACAGAACCATAGACAGTCATATCAAAAAACTGCGCAAGAAAATTGCTGAAAAATTACCGGATGTGGAACTCATCCATTCCCTTTATGCCGTCGGCTACAAATTCGAATGGCAGTAACCAAGAAGGACTCCTGACCCATGCGATCCCTGCGCTTCCTGCTCCCGCTTTTGTCGATCTTGTTTCTTAGCTTTCAGGGAGCAAATGCCCAGAATGAGGAACAACTTCCCTTCCAGCAATGGTTGGAGGAGCTGAGGGCAGAAGCCCTGTCTGCAGGCATCAGTGAGGAAACTGTGGATGCCGCCCTTGCGGTGGTCGAAGAACCTATTGCGAGGGTTCTGGAACTGGATAGCAGCCAACCGGAGTTTGTCCAGACCTTTGCCGGCTATATGCGAAACCGCATGAGTGATGCCCGCATCCGCCGGGGACAGAGTTTGCTGGAAGAACATAGTGGATTATTTAACAAGGTTCGCCGTGAATACGATGTACAACCTCATTACCTCGTCTCTTTCTGGGCCCTGGAAAGTAACTTTGGTGATTTCACCGGTGGATTTTCCGTCATCAATGCCCTGGCAACACTTGCCTATGATCCCCGCCGTAGCGACTTTTTTCGAAAGGAATTATTGACGGCATTACGCATTATTGATGACGGCCATATCAGTGTTGACCAGATGACAGGCTCCTGGGCTGGCGCCATGGGACAGTGTCAGTTCATGCCTTCGACGTTTTACAACTATGCCAAGGATGGCGATGGTGACGGCAAGATAGATATCTGGAACAGTGAGGCTGATGTGTTTGCCTCTGCGGCCAACTATCTCTCGCAGTCAGGCTGGAAAGGCGATGAGCGCTGGGGCCGCGAAGTCATCCTGCCGGACGACTTTGACTTCACCATGAGTGGCACCGGTATGCGCAAAACAGTGACAGAATGGAATCGGCTGGGTATCAGGCGTGTGGATGGCAGTCCGCTTGGCAATGCTGACATGGAGGGTTCCATTATCCTCCCGGCCGGCGCTCAGGGACCTGCCTTTCTTGCCTACAATAATTTCCGTACCACCATGGTCTGGAACCGCTCAACCTTCTATGCCATTTCCGTGGGCCACCTGGCTGATCGCTTTGTCGGCGGAGGTCCAATTATCAACATGCCACCGGAGGAAGAACGCCCACTCACCCGCATTGAAGTGATTGAATTGCAGGAACTGCTCAATGCCCGGGGAATTGATGCGGGGACACCGGATGGGATTATGGGGTCACGGACTCGTGCCGCCGTTCGGGCCTACCAGACAGAAGCCAACCTGCCCACCGATGGCTATGCCAATTTTGATTTACTGGAAGGCTTGAGGGAACTGTAGCGGCTGCATTCGTCCAGGGAAGGCAAATCAAGGCAAAAAAGAAAGCCTGCAAGGAAACCCCGCAGGGATAGTACTGAAGTACATGACGATACGGGCTTTTTTACGTAGGGTTGGCGAGCGAAGCAGCTACTGCATAAGCGATCAGCTTTTCATAAAAGCTCAGCTGGATGCGGCTTCTTCGATAAGCTCTATCAATCGCCCTGCCGTCTGGGGATTACTGACCAATCTACCATTGATAAACATGGAAGGGGTTGAACGTACACCCGCGCTAATACCGCCCTGCTGATCAGCCACAATCTTCGCCCGCACTTCCGGCGTGTCGATATCCTGGTGCAACTGCACGATATCTATACCAATCTGTTCGGCGATACTATCAAAAATAAGGGTAGGATCATCAAGACTGCTCCAGGACTGTTGATTGGCGAACAGTAGGTCATGCATTTCCCAGAACTTGCCCTGCAATGCAGCCGCTTCGGCATAGCGTGCGGCCTGGAAGGAAAATCGGTGGGTATCAAGCGGGAAATAGCGATACACCACTTTGACCTGGTCTTCGATGCGTGGCCAGGCCCTGGCGATTACCTGGGTTTCCGTCAGGCAGGCCGGGCACTGAAAATCAGCATAAACGGTTATCGTGACATCAGCATCCAGGTTACCCCGGACATGATCCGTCTCACCAACCTGACCCGGGGGCAATGACGGCGGGCCGGTAAAGAGTCCCTGATAAAAAACAAACAGTACCAGCGGAATAATAATAACCGCGGCCACTTTGGCCAGCATGGCGCCGAGTTTTGCCTTGCGCCTGGCAGCAGCCTGTTTCTCTTCTTTTATCCTGCGTTTTTCTTCTTTGCTCGACATACCGTTGGAATCCGTCTTCCTGTTACCCGTCAGTTAGTTGCCCGGTTATCCTGGCCAACCCCGTATTTGACAATAATGGCGATCGCACTCAGGACAATCAATCCCGCAATGATGTAGCCAATATTAAACATGCTGCCATTGGCAGTAGCAATAATCCCGTAACCGATCGCACCGGTGAAAAGAGCATAGTAGAGAAATACTACGAGCGTCTTGCGAATCACTTCCCCTTCCCGGCCGATCAGGCCGACAACCGCAGAAGCGGCAACCACGTTGTGCACACAAATCACGTTACCGGCTGCTCCTCCTACTGCCTGCAGGGCAACAATCCACGTTGGATCAGCACCAATGCGCTCACCAACGCCAAACTGGAATAGAGAGAACATCATGTTACTGATGGTATTGCTGCCCGCAACAAATGCCCCAAGTCCTCCAATAAAGGTGGAAAAGAAGGGCCAGGCACTGCCTGCCAGATCTGCTACCCCTTCTGCCAACTCAATGGGCATGGCCTGGTAGCCTGCTGCGCCAAAGTCCGAAAACCGGAATACCATGACCATGGGCACGGTAAATACCAGTGCAGAGCCTGCTGACAGGATTGTCTTGCCCGACGTTTTCCAGGCATTGCGATAGGATTTCCCATCCATGCCATGCAGGAAGTATGTAATGATCGATACCGTTATAAACAGCGCCGCCGGAGAATAGAAAGGTTGCACAGACTGGCCGAGGTCAGTACCGAAAAATCCTGAAAAGACAAACGTCGCGGCGTCGCCACGCAACATACCCAGGAATGGCAGTTGCGGCAGACGTGTCAGGATAAGAAGACCGGCCACCAACAGGTAGGGCTGCCAGGCCTTGACCAGGCCCATGGCAGGACCATCAAATTGCTTGTCTTTCATTTCAAGTTGACCAATCCAGTGGGACTCCCAGTTGTCTCGCTCCGGAAAATGCCATATCTCGCTTTCTTTTGGCATCAGGAATCCCTTGCGCGCAGCAGTCACAACAATGGCAAGACCAATGAGGCCTCCAAACAGCGAAGGAAATTCCGGCCCCAGGTAACGAGCCACCAGGACATAGGGAATGGTCATGGAGAATGCTGCAAAGATGGCGAACTTCCATACCTTCATACCCTCAACAAAGGAGCGGTTCTGCCCAAAGAACTGGGTCATGACCGATACCAGGATTAACGGTATAAAAGTGCCAGCTATGGCATGCAGGAAAGCGACCTTGGCCGCAATAAAGGACACCAGCTTAAGATGCTCCATACCCTGGCTGGCAGCGTAAGCCTCCACTGCCGGATCGCCAGCCAGTCCGCTGAACACACCGGTGAGCATTGGCGTACCAAGCGCACCGAAGGAGACCGGAGTACTCTGGATGATCATGCCTGAGACAACGGCCGCCATCGGGGGAAATCCCAGTCCCACCATCAGGGGAACAGCCACGGCAGCCGGCGTACCAAAACCTGCAGAGCCTTCAATAAAGGAACCGAAAAGCCAGGCAATAATGATGACCTGGATACGACGATCCGGAGTAATATCGGAAAACCCCTTGCGGATACTTTTTATGGCCCCGCTTTCCTGTAGCGTGTTCAACAGCAAAATGGCACCAAAAATAATGTAGATCAGTTCAATGGCATCGATGAGGCCGTTCATGGACCCAGCCATCACCCTGTCAAAAGGCACCTGCCAGATAAACAGGGCCAACAGGACCGCCACCACATAACAGATCGGCATGGCACGACTGGCGGGCCAGCGCAGCATGACCAGAAAAACAGCGACAGAAATAATGGGCAAAAGGGAGAGTATCGCCAGAACACCATTGGACATAACAGTTCCTTATTCTTGATCTTGTTTGAGATCTTTCAATGCAGTAATTCAGTTGACTGTCGCCCAGGACTTATCTTTTATAATGATTTTACAGGCGATAGAAAGCGTCCAAGCATAAAGCAGGTCTTTAGGTTGCACAAGGTTTCCCGGGAGGGCTTTCAGGGGGCTCGAACGGCCATAAGTGCATGAATTCCGGCTATTCTCATTATGTGCACATTCCGATGCCTGGTTTGAGAATGATTAGCAATTACGTGGCGCAGGTTGCTATAATTCGCGCCCTGAATTTTCACCGTGTTGTTATAGAAGCCGGGAATTCAGCGGTCAACGAGTCTGCTTCCGGATTTCATTACCTGAAACCTGTCCACTCTGGTCCCCAGATCAGAAGGTATCTCTCTCACCGACCGCAATGCAGACAGCAATTTTGAGAGCCACAATGAGCGTTGAGACAGAAGCTACAGTAACACCCGGGGCCACGGATAATACTTTCCAGACCGTGAGCAGTGTCGTCGTCCGTTTTGCCGGGGATTCCGGTGACGGGATGCAGCTGACCGGGGCCAATTTTACCGATGACACGGCCCTGAATGGTAATGACCTTTCCACGTTCCCCGATTTTCCGGCAGAAATCCGGGCCCCTGCCGGTTCCACGTTTGGCGTTTCTGCCTTCCAGATTTATTTTGGGTCCGAGGACATCACTACATCAGGTGATGCCATTGATGTACTCGTGGCCATGAATCCGGCAGCCCTGGTGACCAACCTGAAGGAGGTTGTCAAGGGTGGCCTGATCATCGTCGACAGTGGCGCTTTTAACGAGAAGAACCTAAACAAGGCCAAGTACGCCACAAACCCTCTGGAAGATGGAAGCCTTGATGCATACCGACTGCTCGAGATCGATATTTCCAGCCAGGTACTGGCCGCCGTTGAAGAATTCAACCTCGGCCATAAAATGGCCATGCGCTGCAAGAATATGTGGACTCTGGGCCTGGTACTTTGGCTCTTTGACCGTGACAAGCAGGCCACCGTCGATAACCTGCAGAAAAAATTTGCCAACAAACCGGAAATTGCCAACGCCAACATAGCGGCCCTGAATGCTGGTCATGCCTATGGTGAAACCGCCGAGCTGCCAACAGGCGTTGAGGTATACAAGGTACCACCGGCAAAAGTGGCTCCTGGTCTTTACCGGGATATTAACGGAACAACCGGCCTGGCCTGGGGGCTGATTGCGGGTGGTCAACTGGCAGGGATTGACCTGTTGTTTGCATCCTACCCTATTACACCGGCGTCCAGCCTGCTCCATGCCCTGGCGGCCCGCAAAGAATTCGACGTCACCACTTTCCAGGCCGAGGATGAGATTGCTGCCGTGTGTGCAGCCATCGGCGCATCATTTGCCGGAAGCCTGGGCATCACTTCCAGTGCTGGTCCAGGTATTGCCCTGAAAACCGAGGCCATATCACTGGCCTGTTCTGCCGAATTGCCCCTTGTTGTTGTCAATACACAGCGAGGCGGCCCATCCACGGGACTGCCCACCAAGACAGAACAGTCCGACCTTTTACAGGCGGTTTACGGCCGCCATGGGGATACCCCCTTACCGGTTATCTCTACAAGCTCACCGGGAGACTGTTTTGAAGTGGCTATAGAAGCTGTGCGCATTGCTACCAAATACATGACGCCTGTCATGCTGCTCTCTGATGGCTACATTGCCAATGCATCGGAGCCCTGGTTGATTCCGGACATCAAGGATTTCGCGCCTTTCCCGGTTGAATTCAGGACAGACCCTGATGGTTTCACACCCTCCGTGCGGAATGCCGAAACCCTGGCGCGAGTCTGGGCAAAACCCGGCACCCCGGGGCTTGAACACCGTATTGGCGGCATTGAAAAGAGTTACGAGACCGGTGATATCTCCTACGATCCGGCCAACCATCAGAAAATGACCGATACCCGCAAGGGAAAAGTGGACGGCATCAGCAGGGATATTCCGGAGCAGGAAGTCATTCTGGGCGAGAACAGCGGCAAACTGGCCGTTGTTGGTTGGGGATCCACCTATGGCGCCATTCACCAGGGAGTCAAGCGCTGCCGCCAGGAGGGGCTGGATGTCTCCCACATCCATATTCGTCATCTTTGGCCATTCCCCGCAAACCTGGAAACACTCCTGGCAGGGTTTGATGCGGTTCTTGTCCCGGAGATGAATACCGGGCAACTGGTAAAAATTCTGCGATCAGAACTGCTGATTGATGCCAGGGGCCTTAACAAGGTATCCGGGCAGCCTTTCAAGATTCAGGAAATTGTCGATGCCATCAAGGCCGAACTGTCCTGAGAGCAAACACCAAACAACATACAGAGATTCCATTTCTCCGGAGCGGATAAATGAACCAGGCAGTAGATAAACTTACCATCGATGACTTCTCTTCCGACCAGGAAGTGCGCTGGTGTCCGGGTTGCGGTGACTACGCCATCCTGAAAACCATCCAGAAGCTCATGCCTGAACTGGAGAGGCCCCGCGAAAGCCAGGTTTTTATTTCCGGCATCGGCTGTTCTTCACGCTTTCCCTACTACATGGATACCTATGGTTTTCACACTATTCATGGCAGGGCTCCGTCCATTGCCACGGGTGTAAAGCTGGCCAATCCGGCACTGGATGTCTGGGTGATTACCGGTGACGGTGATGCATTAAGCATTGGTGGTAACCACACCATGCATGCCCTGCGCCGCAACGTTGACCTGAATATCCTGCTGTTCAACAATGAAATCTACGGGTTGACCAAGGGACAGTATTCCCCCACATCTAAAGTGGGCACTCGCTCACCCTCTACACCAGAGGGTTCAATAGATCGTCCACTTTCACCCTGCGGTATTGCCCTTGGTGCCGGGGCTCCGTTTGTGGCCCGCTCCATCGATACGGAGATGAAACATCTCAGTCCTGTGATCAAGGCCGCCCATGCCCACAATGGCGCTTCGTTCGTAGAAATTCTCCAGAACTGCCCGATATACAATGATGGCGTTTTTGATAACGTGAAGAACAAGAAAATTGCTGCCGATTTCAAGGTGGAAGCCATCCATGGGGAAGCTCTCCTGTTCGGTAAGGAAAAAAACAAGGGTATCCGACTCAATCGCGACACCCTGTCCCTGGAAGTAGTCACCATTGGTGAGAATGCTGAACCCAGTGACATCCTCATCCATGACCAGACCAACCTGACCCAGGCCCAGTTACTCGCTGCCATGGGCGGACCGGAGTTTCCCATTGCTGTCGGTATCCTGTACCACAACCCGGCCACGGCCTATGTCACCGACCTGGAAAATCAGCGCCTGTCACTCAGGGAAGCGCGGGGGAATGGAGATCTTGGCAAGCTGCTCAACAGCGGCCATACCTGGACGGTGAACTAAGACGCTGAACCAGCCTTTTTCCCAGGTTATTTGCCGGCATAACCCTATCTATACAGGCGGATTTGGTAACAGAGATCCCCACCTAAACCCTGACTGCCGGCATTTTCGCGCCCTTTCACCTGCCTATTTGCACATTTATCCGCATATTCTCTGAATTATCAATAAGATAAGCGCTGTTTTTAAACCAATGAAAGGGTTGCACCTCCCCATCATGTTGACTATTATCGCTACATACTTGATGAGCCTTTAGTTCAAATTATTAATAGGTAGGCGATTTAGGTAAAAAAGGGGATATTCTGAAGGGGTTTTGAGATGTTATTAAACCTCTGTGCACTCTTTCTGAGCCTCCCTTTTGTGTAAATTCCGGTTATCGGGATTCGCTGTATTCAGTAAACCTGAATACTGTCGGTATTCGGACAATCACGGGTTTGCCCATTACTTTCAATAATTAAGCTTTCAATCAAGAAAGGGGAACTACATGAAAAAGTCAGTCGAACTGGGCTATAAAAAGCTCGCTACTGCCGTTGCCTTTGCAGCTGCAGCGACCAGTTCAGGCTCCCTGATGGCACAGGATGGAGACATCGAGGAAATCCAGGTAACTGGTTCCTTCATCTCCCGTCCTGCTGACAGGCCGCAGCCTGTTGCCGTCATGGACAACCAGGAACTGCAAGCCAACCAGCGTGTAACCATTGCGGAAGCTGTGCGCGACATGCCGCAGATCTCTACTGCGAATACCGTTGGTAACTTCAACACGCCCAGTAACTCCATCAACCTGCGTGGACTGGGTACTCGTTCCACATTGATCCTGCTGAATGGCCAGCGTCAGACTATTGACGGAAACAACGGCTCACAGGTAGACATCAACAACCTGGCACCTTCCATCATGCTGGAGCGTATTGAACTGGTACTGGACGGTGCATCCGCCCTTTACGGTTCCGACGCGGTTGCCGGTGTGGCCAACTTCATCACCCGTAACAACTTTGAGGGTGCTGAAATCCAGGTATCTTCCCAGCATTCTGCCTACCAGACCTCAGTGCCGGAAACTGTGGTCAGCGGTATCTTTGGTGTACAGGGCGATGATCTCGGTGTTGTCATGGCTCTGGAATGGTTCAACCGTTCAGACCAGTTGCTGTCAGAACAACGCTTCTCACCTGAACGTATAGGTGAAGGCCTGATTACCGGCCTCTATAACCCAGGTTCCTTCGGCTCATTTGGCCCCTCTGCCACCGTGAAGTCCGGCTGGTTCTCTGATCCTCTGTGTGGTGACCCACTCATTGGTGGTCTGCCCGGCAATGTCATCTGGGACCCGGCTGGTGCCACTGGTCATACTGGCGACGGTATTCCCGGACCAGGTCCTGACTTCTGTCGTGGTACCCTGTCACTGCAGCGTACCATCATCCCGCAGAATGAGCAGCTGACAGGTATGGCTGTAGCCACCAAGCAGTTCGACGGCGACTTCCTGCAGCAGGCAACTTTCGAAATGAACTTTGCACGTGTCGAAACCCGTTCCAGCTTCGGTACCGGTGTACCCTTGCTGGCCCTGGGTGAAGTCAGTGCCCGTATGCCTGCCAACAACCCCGGTGTGATTGACGCCAACCAACGTACCAATGGCGCATTCCCGATCCAGACCTACACCAACATCTTTACCCGTCAGGCCTCACCGCTGGAAGGGGAGCTGATCTCCTTTGCGCGCCAGAACACTTTCCGTGCCACGGCAAGCTTCGAAGGTATGCTGACCGATGTCTGGGACTGGCGCCTGACCGGTACCATGTCCACCAACGAACAGACCTCACAGCAGGCTGACACCATTACTGACCGTTATGCCCGCGCCCTGCAGGGTTATGGTGGCCCCGGTTGTAAAGGCAACCTGGTTGACGGTCTTGCCAATGACTCGGGTCTTGTTCAGGGTGAGGGAGGCTGCCAGTGGTGGAACCCCTTTGCCTCGCGCCTGATTGCGCAGCCGGGTGATCCCACGTACAACGATCCTGATCTGCAGGACTGGATGACCTGGGGTCGTCTGGACCGCGGTATTGCCAAGTTCTACTCCGTAGAATTCGTCACGACTGGCGAACTCTGGGAAATGGCCGGTGGTGCAACGGGTGTCGCTCTTGGTGCCCAGTATCGTCGCCAGACCATGGACTTCATCCAGGACCCGATCGCCAAAGACGGCGGTTTCGGCTTCAACCCACAGGTGGTCCAGGACTGGTTCTCCAATCGTGACACTGACGCCCTGTTTGCGGAAATGGTTATGTTCCCTTCCGATACCCTGGAAGTCTCCGCGGCAGCCCGTTACGAGGACACACTTGGCCAGAGTTCTGTGGAACCCAAACTGAGTGCCCTGTGGACACCAACTGACGGTCTGTTTGTCCGTGCCTCTGCCGGTTCTTCGTTCCGTCTGGGTTCTGAATTCCAGTCCAACGGTATTGGTGCCTCCGGTACCACCATTCGTCCGATTGGTGGTGAGGTAACACAGGCCCGTGCCATTGCCCGCGGTAACCCGAACCTGAAACCGGAAGAGTCCGATAACTGGACCATCGGTTTCACCTGGGATATCAATGACAGCTGGACTGTGGAAGTGAACTACTGGGATTACGAGTTCACCAACCTGATTACCACGGTCAGCCCTGATGACATCCTGTTGGAAGACATTGCCGACGGTTTTGTTGACGATCCACGTAACCAGGTCTTCCCTGGACGTCCCCGCGAAGTGTGTGAGATCACTGGCCGTTGGGATGGTGTAGATACAACCACTCGTCCTGATGACTGTATTACTGGTCTGGACTTCCAGCTGTTCAACTCATCCTACGTAAACCGGGATACTGTTGAAACCAGCGGCTTTGACTACAACATCGACTTCAGCATGGAACTGGCTGGCGGTGAAGCTGGTCTTCGCCTGAGCGGTGTACATGTCAACAAATATGCCGGTACAGCCAATAACGGTCAGCTGATCGACGTTGTCGGTACTGATGGTGGCGGTGTATCCGGTGTAGGTACCAACCCGGAAAACCGCGTGAACCTGGTAGCTACCTATGACATGGGTAACCACTCTGCCCGTTGGACCACTCGCTGGACTGCCGGTACAGAGCTGCGTAACCCGGGTGCCTTCCAGTACAACACTATCGAAGGTAGCGCGAGCTTCCATGACTTCCTGTATTCCTACACGCTGCCGGGCAACGCGGATTCCTCCGTCTCCCTGGCTATCCTGAACGTAGGAGACAAGGAGCCACCGTTGGTAGCCAACACACTGACAACTACCAACAGCGGACTGTATGATCCCCGTGGTCGTATGTACCGTGTAAGCTATAACTACAGCTTCTAAGCTGTCAGTTAATAGTTGTCACACAAAAAACCCCGCTCATATGAGCGGGGTTTTTTTATGTCATTATTCTGGATCAGCTTCGAAAGTTGATTCTACTTACTCTACCCTTGATATCCTTATCTTCTTGTTGTCCTGTGAATTTGACAACATATACGAATTGAACGAATTCCTTCGAATTGTGTAACGTTCGCCTTCCCTGATCGGGTAATCGTCAGTACCAACCTGTTTCCATGTACCGCCACCTTCGAACACAATAGTCCATCCGGTAAAGTCGTTGTGGCTTGCAGAGGTGACTGTATAGGTCCGCTCACGATTCTGTGTCCTGAAAAATCCGAATTCACTCTGGCGTGCGGTGGGAGCCGCCTTTTCCTCGCCGGCCGGGGTCGTATCGGTTTGAGGGGCTGATCGGGTGCCTCGCGGAATTCTTACTACGGGCAGGTTGCGGGCATTTTCAGCAGCCCTGTCATAACAGGCCAGTCGCTCATCCGAGTCTGTAATGGAAGCACAGTCAGTGACACTGGATTGTGCAATAAGGAATGTACTTGCTGTCATGGACAACGCGGCAAGGCTTAGAGCCATTTTGGTTTTAAATAATAAATGCATTGTTACTCTGTTTATCGATTACTGGCCGCGATCAGCACTTCTGCGCAGAAGCACTTCGTTCTGGACATCTGCCCGCTCCCGGTTTCGTTCGGCACGTGTCATACATACGCGGCGTCTGAAGTTGCTACCTGTCACCTGTTCACGCCGACAGATCAGTTCATCGGGATCGTTACCACTGGTGCTTTCTGCTACTTCTACAGACGCATCAGCCGTTTCTTCTGCTGTATTTTCGGTCAAGCTTCCAGCGCTGTTTTCTGCGGCGTTTTGCGAAGCACATGACGCAAGCATCAGCATGGCTAACATTATGAAATAATTGGATTTTTTCATCGCAAATTCTCATTTTTGTGCAAATAGTGTGGAATTTCGATAGTGGAGAATACATGTACTGTATTTCATTTGCCACATTTTAGTACACTAGCCCGCCTAACTTGCAGAGAAGCGGTTTTGATTCACTGTCTCCCTGTCATTATTATAAAAAGTAACCGGACAGAATCCGAGTTGCATCAGGAGTAAATAATGCTTGCTAGAATTTTCATACTCGTTACCTGTATCGGCCTCGCCCTGCCGGCTTCTTCACAGACTGGCCATCCTGCAAAAGGATCATGGTCAGGTAACCTGACACCGTTTACCTCGGAAGGCACCGAACGTATTCGCCTGCTGATCGATGCCTGGGATGGCGAACTGTCCGGTACAGTCAATCCTGGCCGTCGTGGTGTAGAGATGAGTAGCGTAGAACTTGATGCTGACACATGGATCCTGACCATTCGGGCGGAAACTCCTGAAGGACTTCTCGAAATGGAAGGGAAATTAAGCAACCTTGGATCATGGACCAACCGCAAATATATAGGTGCCTACACGCATGGTGGTAATAAAGGCACTTTTGACATCACCCTGAATTGATAAATATCAAGCAGGGTTCCTGTTAACTCCTGTTAACTATAGGACACTGAACAAGTAACCGTCTGTTTAAACTTTATTTTAGAAAACCAGACAAATATCGAACGGGAAACCCCCTACGGAGAATTGATTATGAAAACCAAACTGATAGCAATGGCACTTGGCGCCCTGGGAACCTTGGCTTCCTTCCAGACTGCTGCCCACCATTCCTTTGCCGCCGAATTTGATGCCAACAGCCCAGTCCACGTGACCGGCACTGTGGTCAAGGTAGACTGGACCAACCCCCATACCTACTTCATGCTGGAAGTGGAGAATGAAGACGGCAGTTATGATGAGTGGGCTTTTGAAATGGGCAGCCCGAATGGCCTGATGCGTCGTGGCTGGAAACGTGACACGCTGAAAATTGGTACCGAAGTGATTGTTCGAGGCACCCAGGCAAGGGACGGCAGCTTCAAGGGTAATGTACAGACGGTTGTTATCGCTGATACCTGTCAGCGTCTGTTTGCCGGTACCAGCCAGCGCGACTTCAATGAAAATGATTCGCCCAAGGAAGATTGCGAACTCTGATTGATAAGCTATAAAAAAAGAATGATAGTTAAAAAGCGCGCATTACAGCGCGCTTTTTATTCAGGGGGAAATACATTGTTTGAATTAAAATACTCTGCATTAGTAAAACCGGCTTTTCTTGCAATGGCCATTAGTACCGCCTTGACCACCTCAATGGTAAAGGCACAGGATGAAGATGCACCCTCAACGCCTACACCCAGATTACCCGATGGTACAGTTGACCTGGGTGGGAACGGTGTATGGAGCCTGCCATGGATCACCAACTTTGCGGCCCGTATGCCTGATTATCAGGAAGGTGACCAGCCGCCCATGCGTCCCTGGACTGCTGCCATGTGGGAATACAACAAAAGCAATAATGTAAAATATGATCCTGAAGGCTTCTGTCTTCCTCCAGGTGGTCCTCGCTCAATGGGCACTCCCTATCCGGCCGAGATCATCCAGGACCGTGACCGTATTGTGATTATTTTCGAAGGTGGCGGCCACGTCTGGCGTGAAATTCACATGGACGGACGACCCCACCCTGAAGATCCCAACCCCACCTATTTCGGTCACTCGGTAGGGCACTGGGAAGGTGACACGCTGGTCGTGGATACCGTGGGATTCAACGAAAAAACCTGGATCGATTTTGGCGGATACATGCACACAGACCAGCTGCATACTGTCGAGCGCATAAGTCGCCCTGACAAGGAAACACTGCACTATGAGGCTGTGATTGATGATCCGGGCGCCTATTTTGAACCCTGGACAGTAAGCTGGGATATTCGCTGGTCTGAAAACCAGGAGCTTCAGGACTATATCTGCCAGGAAAATAATAAATTCCTGCTGGATATGATGGATGATTACGGTCAACCGTTTTTCCAGAAGACCGAAGGCCTCTAGCATTATCTCTGTATGAAAAAGGGCGCTGATGAAGCGCCCTTTTTTATTGCCCTGGAAAAAATATTCTGTGTGGTCACAGGAACAGTTTAGTTACAGATTTTCATCTTTTCATTTTTTTGGGTTGCCAAAAGGTGTGTGCAAAAAAAGTGACAGTTAGAAATTTTTTTTGAAAAGAAGTTTCAAAACATCTTCCCTATAAGGGAAATCTTTTACAAACCGGAAACAGCTTGCAGAAACCGAAATATTTTCTTCCTTGCTTGTTACAAAAGAAACAATAGCCTCCGGCCTAGCCATCAACCACCTTCTCATCTTCCTTCTGCTGCAACTCCCACATATGCTTGTAAATACCACGCTCAAGCAACAGTTTATTATGGGTGCCTGACTCAATGATCTTTCCATTATCCATAACCAGGATTCTGTCAGCATCAATAATTGTCGACAGTCGGTGAGCAATCACCAGGGAAGTATGTCCTTTGGAAATCTCCCGGATGGATTGCAGGATGGCTTTCTCGGTTTTACTGTCCAGTGATGAAGTCGCTTCATCAAAAACGAGAATAGCCGGGTCCTTGAGAATCGTTCTGGCGATGGCGACACGCTGTTTTTCACCGCCGCTGAGTTTCAGTCCCCTTTCGCCGACCAGGGTATCCAGGCCCTGTGGCAACTGTTCAATAAAACGGTCCAGATGAGCCAGGCGAACAGCACGCTCTACATCCGCTTTATCCGCCTCGGGATTACCGTAACGAATGTTTTCATAAATGGACTCATTAAACAGCACTGTATCCTGGGGAACGATCCCAATGGCCGAACGCAATGAACTGAACGAGAAATCCCGGATATCCTTTCCGGCAATTTCCACACATCCTTCATTGCAGTCATAAAAACGAAACAGCAGTTTTACCAGTGTAGACTTACCGGAACCGCTCGCTCCTACCACGGCCACTTTCTCTCCAGGATTCACGGTAAAGCTGACATCATTGATGATCCGCCGATCCGGCCGATAACTGAATGTGACATGACTGAACCGGATTTCTGGTTTGTCAGTGTCCAGTACCAGGGGAGCCTCTCTTTCCAAAATAGTCGGCTTTACGGAAAGCAGGTTAAACATCTTTTCGATATTGGCCAGCGACCCCTTAATCTCCCGGTAGACAAAACCAAGAAAGTTCAGGGGGATAAATAACTGCATCATGAATGAATTGATTAAGACAAAATCCCCGAGGGTCATTTCACCGGCAGCTACCCCTTTGGCTGCCAGCAGCAGGATCACTGTCATGGCAACCGACACGATCACTGCCTGTCCGCCATTCAAGGCAAACAGGCTGATCCGATTCTGGCGTTTTGCCGTCTCCAGCTTTTCCAGGCCCTCATCCAGATGACGGGCTTCGTAATCTTCATTGGTGAAGTACTTGACGGTTTCATAATTGAGCAGGCTGTCCATAGCCCGTGTACTTACTGCAGAATCAGCCGTATTCATTTCCCTCACGAAGCGTGTGCGCTTTTCAGTGGCCACCACTGACCAGGCACCATAGGCCACAATGGCCAACAGGATGACTCCCGCAAAAGTCACACCATAGTTACCCAGGAAAATACTGATCACAATCAACAGTTCCAGCAAAGTGGGGATGATGTTGAAGATCATGAAGCGCATCAGGAAGTTGATACCTGCTGTACCCCGCTCGATATCCCGGGCGAGACCGCCTGTTTGTCGGTTCAGGTGGAAATCCATATCCAGCGCATGAAGATGCTTGTAAGTCTTCAGAGCCAGGTTGCGGATTGTTCGCTCTGTTACCCGGCCAAAAAGCAGGTCCCGCGCTTCATTGAAGATGACATTCAGAAAACGGGCCAGGCCATAGCCAAGGATCAGTACCAGGGGGACGGCCACCAGTGTTGCTGTTTTATCCTCCAGCTGAGAGTCCAGATTATCCACTATGTACTTCTGGAAAAACGGGATGCAGATGGTAGAGAGCTTGCCAAGCGCAAGACACAGGATGGCAGCAGAAGTGCGCCCCTTGAAAGCCAGGAGAAAAGGCCACAGCAGCCTGAACACATGCCATTTCATGTCCAGGTTTTCTATATCGGTGGGAGTCCGGCGCGCCATCAGCTATGCGCCCGTCAGCCGAGCCGGTGTTCGATAGCCTTGAGTATACCGGCCGAATCAAGTCCGCAGGAGGCCAGCATGTCATCAGCCTTGCCATGTTCAAGGAAGGAGTCCGGTAAACCCAGATTGAGAACCGGTGTTGTCAGATTGCTGCTTTCCAGGAATTCGTTAACCCCGGAACCGGCCCCGCCACTGATGACATTTTCTTCGACCGTTACGATCAGGTGGCATTGCTCAGCCAGTGTAATTAGTAAGGTTTCATCAAGCGGTTTGACGAAACGCATGTCAACCAAGGTAGCATCAAGTGCTTCGGCCACAGTCACAGTACGAGCCAACAGGGTACCGAAAACAAGAATGGCTATGCCACCCTGTCCTTCCCGACAGACCCGGGATTTGCCAATATCCACTGCTTCCAGGGAGTCATTTATTTCACAACCAGTTGCCTTGCCACGGGGATACCTGACCGCCGCCGGTCCTGCATACTGGTAACCGGTCGAGAGCAATAACCGGGCTTCCTGTTCATCACTCGGAGTCATGACTAGCATATTAGGTACGCAGCGCAGGTAGGACAGATCAAAACTTCCCGCATGGGTCGGACCGTCCTCACCAACGAGGCCGGCACGATCTATGGCAAACAGTACATCCAGGTTCTGCAGGGCAACATCATGGATTAGCTGGTCATAGCCACGTTGCAAAAAGGTGGAATAAATAGCTACGACGGGCTTTAGGCCATCACAGGCCATTCCAGCTGCAAAGGTCACTGCATGCTGTTCGGCGATAGCCACATCGTAAAACCTGTCTGTAAAACGCGCTTCAAAATCACGCATACCGGAGCCCTCACCCATGGCAGGTGTTATGCCGATAAGCTGGTTATCAACTTCCGCTACCTGGCAAAGCCACTTTCCAAAAACCTGTGAGTAGGTAGGTACGGACACTGCTGAGCTGCCATTCCCTGTCTTTTTGGGCACGAGCTTACTCAGTGCATGCATACCGTAGGGGTCTTCCTCGGCTGGCAGATAGCCCTTCCCTTTTCTGGTGACCACATGCAACACGCGAGGGCCTTTTATATCCTTGATGTTCTCAAGTATATCCACCATTCCCTCAACATCATGGCCATCTATGAGTCCGAAGTAGTTAAAGCCCAGTTCCTCAAAGATAGTCGCTGGTGAAACCATCCCCTTCATGTATTCTTCAACACGGTGGGCAGCCTTCCACGCTGGAGGTAATGCGGACAGCACCTTCTTGCTGCCCGTACGCAGGGCATTATAGGGTTTGCTCGCCCACATGCGTGCAAAATAACTGGACAGCCCCCCGACATTCCTGGAAATCGACATGTTGTTGTCATTGAGAATAATCAGGATGTCACCCTCAAGATCGCCGGCATGGTTCAGGGCTTCAAAAGCAAGACCAGCGGTCATGGCACCATCACCGATTACAGCAACTACTTTTCTGTCCGACTGTTGTTTTTGCGCAGCGATCATCATCCCAAGGGCTGCCGAGATGGACGTACTGGAATGCCCGGCTCCAAAGGAGTCATACTCACTTTCAGCCCTGTTCGTGAAAGCGGCCAGCCCCTCTGCCTGACGAATGGTCAGCATCTGTTCCCGCCTTCCGGTTAGAATCTTGTGCGGATAACTCTGGTGCCCAACATCCCATACAAGCTTATCTTCCGGCGTATTGAAGACATAATGAAGTGCAATCGTCAGCTCAACCACGCCCAGGCCCGCACCAAAGTGTCCGCCGGTACGGCCTACGGTATACAGCAGATAATGACGCAACTGCTCCGCCACTTCCTCCAGCTGTTCTGGAGAAAGCTCACGAAGATCCGCGGGGGAATCAATGCTGTCGAGCAATGGCGTGTCAGGCCGCTCTAGGGGGATTTCTTCAAACATCTACTGAAATGTACCTGCAAAAAACCGGCCCATTTTACCGCAAAGGGGCAGCACAGTCTTTCTCTGCTATTAAGTGATATTTCGTGGCTCAGTATTTTCGCTCGATTATATAGCTGGCAATTCCCGTCAGGTTGTTGCCCTTGTCACCCAGTGGTTCCAGGGCCTGCAGCCCCTCTTCAAAAAGTGACTGCAAGCGTGCGCGTGCCCCGTCCATACCAAGCAGGGCCGGGTAGGTGGATTTGTTCATGTCCTGGTCCTTGCCTTGCTGTTTTCCCAGGACTTCGGTCTCGCCCTCCACATCCAGGATGTCATCACGGACCTGAAAAGCAAGCCCTATTCTGTCTGCAAAAGTATCCAGACAAATCCTGCTTTCTTCTGTCATATTTCCCGTGCTCATTGCCCCGAGCAACACGCTGGCCCTGATCAAGGCACCGGTTTTCAGGCGGTGCATTCGCGCCAGTGCGGACTCCTCACGGGATTTTCCGGTTCCTTCAATATCAAGGCTCTGTCCTGCAACCATACCTTGCCAACCGGCCGCCTCCGCCAGGAGCTCAATCATGGCCAGGGACAGGGATGGATCTCTTGTGGAACCTGAAGGAGAGGCAAGGCAGGAAAAGGCGAGGGTCTGTAAAGCATCACCTGCCAGGATTGCCGTGGCTTCATCAAACTGGATATGGCAGGTGGGCTGGCCCCGTCTTAACTGGTCATCATCCATGGACGGCAGGTCATCATGTACCAGTGAATACGCATGGATCAATTCAATGGCGCAGGCACTATCATCGGCATCCTGAAGACTGCCGCCAACAGCTTCAGCACTGGCATAGGCCAGAACCGGTCTTATGCGTTTCCCACCGTTGTTAACAGCATACTGGACTGCACTTTCAAGCCAGTCGGCAATACCGGGTTTTGCCAGACGGTTCTGCAACTGGGAAGACGCCCTGAGCTGCAGACGGGTTATGTAATCCTGGATAGTCATCAAAATGGGAAGCACCCGAAGGAGCTGTACCTAGTCCTCATCCTCGAGTTCACCATCAAAGGGTTCTGCTTCAGGGAGATCATCGGTCTTTACCAGTAACTGGACTTTCTGTTCAGCCTGCTCGAGTGCAGCCTGGCATTCCCGTGTTAACTTGATACCCTGCTCAAAAGCCTTGAGTGATTCTTCAAGACTGAGCTCACCTTCTTCCATGACTTCGACCAGTTCTTCCAGGTTTTCCAGTGCTTCTTCGAAATTGAATTTTTCAGACTTGCGTGCCATATTCGGGTCTCTTTCTGCAGGAGGCGCCACCCTACCGGACTCATGAAAACGGGTCAAACCCCCGCAGAAACAAAACTTTTTCCCATCCTGACATGAGGTTTAATTCGGTAAAGCAGTATTGTGCAATTATTAAGGAACTTCCTGAGCACTTCGACAGCTTCAGTCTACATTCAGTAAAATCTGTCGATACTGTCATCTAAGAGTTCAGCACAGGATTATCCAGCCTAAGCAATTGAATTGAAAGCACTTAAGAAGGCATTAATTGGAAATCCAGCAAGGAAACAGCAGACAGGAGATAATGAACATGGCACAATATCTGATCCAGCGGGTACTTTGTACAATGAGTGTTGCTGGGGAGCCTGAGGGCTATTGATAACTGCATCGACAAATTCAATACACCATTTGTTTTTACAGTTTTGAGTAGCCTGACAATGCAGGTAAAAAAACCGGGTTGTTACTGCATCTGACTAATATTGTGAGGATGAGCAGTAAACAGCTGTAATAACCACAGATTTCAGATTTATCAATAAACGACAGAGTGGGGATATACTAATGAAAAAACTCTTAGTGACCGGAGCTATCGTACTTAGCTCAATTTTTTCCGTCAGCACAATGGCGCAGATGTCAGACGAAGATGCAGCAGCAGCTGTAAAACGCCGCCAGTCAATCTTCCAGGTCCTGGCTTTTGCCAATGGTCCGCTGGGACAGATGGCTCGTGGTGCCGATTTTGATGCTGATGCTGCAAAACTGGCTGCCGAGCGTGTCGCCATGCTCGCACCGATGATTCCAGGCATGTTTGCTGCTGATACTCGCAGTAATGGTGTCGAGACTCGTGCAGCAGACACTATCTGGGAAAGCCAGGATGACTTTGCGCAGATGGCCATGGATCTTGTCGATGGTGCTAATGCGGCACTGGGTATCCTTGAAAGCCAGGGTGCCAGCGGCGTTCGCCAGGCTGTAGGCCAGATCGGTCCTAAATGTGGTGCTTGTCACGACCGTTTCCGTCTCGACTAAGCCTGCATTTTCAAGCTTATAAAAAAGCCCCTGTCATTACGGCAGGGGCTTTTTTTTGGTCGGCTTTTGGTCTGCGTTTTACACCCGGAATTGGTTATTCAGCACTTTCCTGGATAAAGAATGCCGCATAGGCTTCCTGGTCTTCTTCAGTCAGCTTGCTGGTGTGCTCAATCACATCAGCCATTTCACCGCCGACAAAGTCGAAGCTGGCTGTCATGCCGAGCTGCAGGAAGCCAACGAAATCAAAGGCTGTCCAACCGGAAAGACCTTCAGAATCAATTGGCGTGGAAACAACATCTGAACCGGCAAACTCTTCAGACAAAACCATCATACCCAGTCCGTTCCTCGGTGTATGACATTCACTGCAGTGACCCAGCGCCCTGGCCAGATAGGCTCCTCGCTGTGCTTCAGGATTGTCCGGTACCGCAGGCGGCTCACCTTCCATGAAATCCGCCAGGATATTCCAGCCGGCCATTAACCAGTCAAACTGCCAGGCTGGTAGTTCATGTTCCGGTTGTTCAGCACGAATGGCTGGCTGCGACATAATATAAGCTGCCATATCGAGCACATCCTCATCCGTCAAATTCATGTAGGTACGATAGGGAAAAGCCGGCCAGTAAAAGCCCCCGGATGGACTGCGACCATGTTTAAGGGCCAGGATAAAGTCACGGCCAGTCCAGCCACCGACACCGGTTTCTTCATCCGGCGTTATATTCGGTGTATAGAATTTGTTCGGGAAGGGTTCTTCTACCTCAATGACATATCCCCCTATTGATCCTTCAGCCTCACCACCATGATTGTGGCAGGCATCACAACCTCCCGCATTGTAGAGATATTCCCCACGGGCAATGGCTTCCGGTGATGTAGGAATTTCCGGATCCCCGACCATGGGCAATCCAAATACCCAGTACAGTCCACCGAGGATAATGACCAGTACAATGACCAGCGGGACAAATCTGTTATTCATAAAAACCTTCCTGAACAGTATTGTTTTATTGTTTTTTCCAGCTCTGGAAACAGGGTAACAAGGTTACCTGTTGATTAAGTAAAAAACATGCATCAGCCTGACGCCTCTCTTTTTTTCCAGCGCCCATATGATCCAGCGCAAACCGAAATGCTATGCCTCCTGAAGACCTTCCGACTTTTCCTTTTCGTGGGCCTGTTGCTGTGCCTTGAAAGCCAGTTTGGCATTCTTGCGCTGCTGAATCTGCGTGGTGACTTCTGATCCCAGGTGGGATTCACCACGCTGTTTTGCCAGGGTGACCTGCTTTTCCCTCTCCCTGAAACGCTGCTTCTGTTCCTCGGAATGACTGTTGAAGCAGTGGGGGCAGCTTACTCCCTTTTCATACATGTCACTCTCCATCTCTTCCTCAGTTATAGGCAGGCGACAGGCATGACACTGGTCATAGCCACCCTTTTCGAGCTGATGATTCACCGCCACCCGGTTATCAAAGACAAAGCATTCTCCCTGCCAGAGTGATTCCTCTTCCGGAACTTCTTCCAGGTATTTGAGGATGCCACCTTCCAGATGATAGACCTCATCGAACCCCTGCTCTTTCAGATAGGCCGTGGACTTTTCACAGCGAATACCGCCAGTACAGAACATTGCTACTTTTTTGTGCTTTTCCGGATCCAGGTTTTCCTTCACATAGTCCGGAAACTCCCGAAAGGTTTCAGTTTCGGGGTTCAGGGCATTTCTGAAAGTACCAATCTGGACTTCATACTTGTTGCGGGTATCAATAAGTAATACTTCAGGATCAGAGATCAGGCTGTTCCAGTCTCCGGGTTTAATATGCGTGCCCACCTTTCGGTTCGGGTCAATACCCTCAACACCCATGGTCACGATTTCTTTTTTCAGTTTTACCTTCGCGCGATAAAACGGAACTTCATCATCATAGGATTCCTTGAAGTCCAGGTTGGCCAGACGCTTATCGCGGCGCAACCAGGCTATAAGGTTGTCGATACCTTCCCGATGTCCAGCCACTGTGCCATTGATGCCTTCACTGGCCAGCAGGATTGTTCCCTTGATGTGATTATCCTGCATGACCTGCAGGAGAGGAGATCTTTTGGAAGCGTAATCGTCGAGCTTTACAAAATGGTAAAGCGCACAGACGACCACGGGTCGTTGCGTTTGAGTATTCATGCTGTATTCCTTCTGCGGCTCGGAGCGTAATTCCGGAGCAAAATTCGGGGCGAATTATACAGAGTTGGCTCTGTTGAAGTCCATTTACCGACTTGTCAGGGATCAATTGATCAGTAATCAGGGGAGCTGCAGGTGGTTGAGATCTATGTGTTTGGCGGCTTCGTGGACTGTCGACCAGGGTAATTCAGCAATCAGTGGTGCGGGTATCTGGCGCTTGAGTGTTTCCAGGTTTTCCTGGTAATAATCCATGGCTGCGGAAGTTCTGTTGGCAATCCAGCCAGCAAGTTCTACCCCCGATGCTTTGATTGACTCCACTGTCAGCATGGCATGATTGAGACAGCCAAGGCGCATGCTGACTACCAGTATGACAGGAATATCCAGCGCTGCAGGCAGCTCTGCCAGGGTTTCCCTGTCATTGACCGGGACAAGCCAGCCTCCCGCTCCTTCAATCAGGACCAGGTCCTCCCCAAGGTTCATGACTTGCTGGCAATACCCGGCCAGTTCACTGATCGATACGTTTTTATTAATTAGTTGTGCCGCAATATGAAGTGCGATAGCCGGCTTAAAGCAAAGCGGATTAATGGTTTCCACCGCCAGTTCAGGGGAGCAAAGTTCTGACAGGGCCAGGGCATCTTCATTCTGTAATCCCTGCTGTGTATGGATCCCTCCGGCTGCTACCGGTTTCACCGCTGCCGTCGTATAGCCGGCTTCCCTGGCCGCAGCCAGCATCGTACAGGTAGCAAACGTCTTGCCGGCATCGGTGTCGGTTCCTGTTACAAAATAGACACGTGATTGACTCATTCCGGCTTCACCAACTTCAGGGTCACCAGATCATAGGTAACAGGAACGCCCTTGCCTGGAACTGCCCTGCTCTCAAACTCCTGCTTTAACTTTTTCAGCTTGGTCCTGCCTGTCAGCCCCTCACTCCTGCCTCGATTCTGATTTTGGGCACCAATTCCCTTGAGCTCCTGTGTCAGCATGGACAGGCTGGAATAGAAATAGACTTCATGACTACTCTCCACATTAACGCTGGCAAACGGTAATCCTCTTGCGGTAGTAGCGATGGCATCAAAGGTCAGGAACTCATTGACATGCACATGCCCGTCGACGCTGGACCAGCTTTGTTTAAGTTCCTGGAGAGTATTTTCTGCCAGGGTATTAATAATGGTAAATCCGCCGGGCTTCATAACGCGAAAGAGCTCACCAAATAATTCCGACAAATCAGGACACCATTGTATCGCCAGGTTGGATACCACCAGGTCAAAGCTATCGGCCTTCAAGGGCAAGCATTCAGCATCGGCACAAAGCCAGGACTCTTTGTCCCTGTCTCCCTGCTTCCTGGCTTGCATGAGCATGGCCTCGGCAATATCAAGATTCATTATCACTGACCCGGGATAATGCTCCCTGAGCAGTTTCGAGCAATAACCGGTGCCACTCCCCAAATCGAGTATGACCCCGGGAACCCTGCCGTTACCCGATAGTATCTTTACCGACGATTCCACCAATCTTTCAGCAAATTCACGCTGGGGCTTTGCATACAGGTCATAAGTACCGGCGGCCCTGCCAAAGGAGCGGGCCACCTGTAATTTCGCGGGTAACTCATAACAGGCATTCACGGTTCAATCTCCATGGACAGGTAACGCGCCAGTTTCTCCATCGCGTCGAGTAATTTTACCAGCTGGCCTTCCGTGTGAATGGCGCTAAAGGTTACTCGAAGTCTCGCTGTCCCTGCAGGAACAGTTGGCGGCCGGATAGGCATTACAAAGATGCTCTGGTCCATAAGAAAACGGCTGGCTGAGAGAGTTTTTGCCACATCACCAATAATTACGGCCTGTATGGGTGTGTCAGATGACACGAGTCTGAAGCCCAGGTTGTCACAGTGGGCACGAAAACGTTTAATCATGCTTTGCAGGTATTCCCTGCGCCACTGATCCTTGATCACCAGCTTTAGTGCAGCACGCATGGCTTCGGCCATGGCAGGTGACATGGCTGTTGTATAAATATAGGGGCGACAGAACTGGATCAGGGTTTCAATCAGCTCATCAGAGCCAGCGACGAAAGCACCACTGCCACCAAATGCCTTACCGAATGTACCAACAAGAATCTGCAGGCTATCTTCATCAATGGAAACACCCTGTTCCTGCCAGTGCTCCACCAGGCCGCCGCCTGTTTTACCCATTACACCGAAACCATGGGCATCATCGATCATCAGGAGCGCATCATAATCAGCGCATGACTCAAGCAGACCCGGCATGGGTGCTGTATCGCCATCCATACTGAAGACACCGTCCGATACCACAAGCTTTCTGTTTGCCTGGGAACCTGACAGCATTGTCCTAAGCTTCCCAGTATCACCATGGGGATAGCGCCTGAATTTTGCCCCGCTAAACAGGCCCCCATCGAGCAGGGAGGCATGGTTCAACCGGTCTTCAAAAACAGCATCCTTTTGCCCGAGCAGGGTGGTGAGTACGCCAACATTGGCCATAAATCCGCTGGAAAAAACAAGGCAACGGCTGCGCCCGGTAAATGCCGCCAGCTCTTCTTCAAGCGCATGATGGGGCACGATATGCCCACTGACCAGATGGGAAGCACCACTTCCAGCCCCGAAGTTGTCCAGGCCATCATGGGCGGCCTGAATAATATCTGGATGGCCGGCCAGGCCAAGATAGTCATTACTGCAGAAACTGGTGACATGATGCCTATCAAGGATTATTTCCGTGCCCTGCGGAGAAAACAGGGTAGGACGACGACGCATTAATGCGGCCTGCTGCCTTTCTTCCAGTTGCTGGCGCAGTTCCTGCCGGAATGATTTCATGTCTGCAGCCGTTTACTGGCTCATGGCGTCGTAAAAGGAAGAGTCCTCCTGTTGCATCACCGCGGGTTCAGGAAGCTCTTCGTCCAGGAAAATCTCCTCCGGATGAATACCCAGTCGCTGAAAGAGTCGCATATCATCATTTTCCAGCGGATTGGAGGTTGTTAGCAGCTTTTCACCATAAAAGATGGAATTGGCGCCAGACAGGAAGCATAAGGCCTGCATCTGGTCATTCATCTCCTCCCTGCCCGCCGATAGACGGACATGGGATTCGGGCATGAGTATTCTGGCCACGGCGATCATGCGGATAAAATCAAAAGGATCAAGGTCATCCACATTTTCCAGGGGAGTTCCCTTGATCTTTACCAGATTATTGATGGGGACACTTTCGGGGTGGACTGGAAGATTGGCCAGTTCCTTAAGGAACTCGATACGGTCATTGAAATCCTCACCCATGCCTACAATGCCGCCGCAACAGACCTTGATGCCTGCATCCCGAACATTAGCCAGGGTATCAAGACGACCCTCAAAAGTCCGCGTGGTAATAATTGTCTTGTAGTAATCCCTGGAGGTGTCGATATTGTGGTTGTAATAGTCCAGCCCCGCATCAGCCAGTGCTTCACTTTGTTCCTGGCTAAGGGCTCCCAGGGTCATGCAGGATTCCATACCCAGTTCCTTAACACCCTTAACCATGGCCAGAACATGGGTAAAGTCTTTTGCCGAAGGGTGCTTCCAGGCCGCTCCCATACAGAAGCGTGAAGCTCCGTTCTCCTTGGCTTTTCTTGCCTCTGCCAGCACCTTCTCGACAGCCATCAGCTTTTCTTTTTCCAGTTCGGTATTGTGGTGTCCACTCTGTGAGCAGTACTTGCAGTCTTCGGGGCATGCACCGGTCTTGATGGAGAGCAGCGTACTTACCTGGACAGCATTGGGATCAAAATTGGCCCGATGAACGGACTGCGCCTGGAACACCAGGTCATTGAAAGGAAGTTGGTAAAGGGCTTTGACTTCATCAAAAGTCCAGTCATGGCGAAGCGGTGTAGTCATCAGGATTCCTGTAGTCATGAAAATCAGCGGGTATTGTTTCTGGCGGGCTGCCAATTCAGTACTAGAGTGAACATAAGCGAGCCACAAGACAAGTCTATCATGTCAACCAAAATTGCAGAAACCGCAAACAACTGGTTAAAAAGTATCCAGCTCTGGTGCCTGCCGGGGACTTGCATTTATTGCCATAAAAGCAGCTACCGATCCCAGGATCTTTGCAGGAACTGCGAGACGCTTTTCCTTTCACCGCTTTCCCCCTGCACTCGCTGCGGTTTACCCATGCCCCGGGGATATGCTGGAGACAGTGTCTGCGGATCATGCATGGCATTGCCACCGCCGTTTTCTCGACTGTATTCTGCCTATATCTACCAACCGCCGGTATCCGCCCTGATATCTTCATACAAATACCATGGGAAACTGGTTTACGGCAAAGTCCTTTCACTCAAGCTCGCTGCGACACTGGAAACTGCTTATGGGGACAATCACTGGCCTCATTTGCTAGTGCCTGTACCCCTGCATGCCAAGAGGATCAGGCAGCGAGGATTTAACCAGGCTTTGGAGATAGCCCGCTGGCTTTCTGCCGAGCTGGATCTGCCATTCTCCTATCAGGTAGTCAACCGCAGTAAAGATACGGCCCAGCAGGCTGGCCTCAGTGCAGCAGCACGCCGGAAAAATATTCGCGGTGCTTTCAGGATAGCAAAACCGGAACAGGTCAGCGGTAAAAGACTCGCTATCGTTGAAGATGTGGTGACAACGTCTATTACTGTCACCGAGTTGGCCAGGGTATTGATGAAAGCCGGGGCAAGTGAAATCCATGTCTGGTCCCTGGCCCGTACATGCCTGTAAATCAGTGACAATGCTTTTGCTTTTCATAATAGCTTTCAGCTTTTAGCTTTTAGCTTTTAGCTTTTAGCTTTTAGCTTTTAGCTTTTAGCTTTTAGCTTTTAGCTTTTAGCTTTTAGCTTTTAGCTTTTAGCTTTTAGCTTTTAGCTTTTAGCTTTTAGCTTTCATGATTGTCGCTGTCTACCCACTCCAGACTCCAGTAAAATGATCTGCCATGATTGATCTTGAATTTGACCGACACCATATCTGGCATCCGTATACGTCCATGGACTCCCCCCTGCCCGTTTATCCGGTCACTGGCGCCGATGGCGTAACACTGACACTGGAGGACGGCACCCGCCTCATAGATGGTATGGCTTCCTGGTGGAGTGCGCTTCACGGCTATAATCATCCTGTTCTGAATGCCGCCGTCCGTGATCAGCTGGACAGCATGTCCCACGTGATGTTCGGGGGTATAACCCATGAACCGGCGGTGGAGCTGGCCAGAAAACTGGTTGCCGTCACACCAGAGCCATTGCAGAAGGTTTTCCTGGCCGACAGCGGCTCTGTTGCCGTCGAGGTCGCCATCAAAATGGCCCTGCAGTACTGGATCAATACGGGTATAAAGGGACGCACAAAACTGCTCACCATTCGCAATGGTTACCATGGAGACACGTTTGGTGCCATGTCGGTATGCGATCCTGTTACTGGTATGCATGAGAAATTTTCCGGGGTGCTGATGGAAAACTTCTTCGCCGATGCTCCCCGATGTGCCTTCCATGAACCCTGTTCCGAAGATGACATCGACAGTATGAAACAACTGCTGGAACAGCACAGCCATGAAATAGCGGCTGTGATTCTTGAGCCTGTCGTCCAGGGAGCCGGGCGCATGTACTTTTACTCCCCTGAGTACCTGAAAAACGTGAGAATACTTTGTGATCAGTATGATGTCCTGCTGATTGCCGATGAAATCGCCACCGGTTTTGGACGCAGCGGCAAGATGTTTGCCTGCGAGCATGCCGGCATCAGCCCGGATATTCTCTGTGTCGGCAAAGCCCTTACCGGAGGCTACATGACCCTGGCAGCGACATTGAGTACAGAGCGTATCAGTGCGGGCATCTCCAGGAATCAGGGCGTTTTCATGCATGGCCCCACCTTCATGGGCAACCCCCTGGCCTGTGCATGCGCCCTGGCAAGCCTGAAACTACTTGAGCAAAACAACTGGCAGGCGAATGTCAGTGCCATCGAGTCCCAGTTGATCAGGGAACTGGCCCCCTGCCGCGATTCAGCTGCCGTAGCAGATGTCAGGGTGCTGGGGGCAATTGGGGTTGTAGAGATGAAGCAACCGGTGGATATGGCGGACATACAGGCCTTTTTCGTGGACCAGGGTGTCTGGCTAAGGCCATTTGGCAAGCTGGTATACCTGATGCCACCTTACATTATCACGCCTGCAGAGCTCCAGAGCCTTACCTCGGCCATCAATCTGGCGGTAAACCGGTAAGTCCCGGTATACCGCGGCTTCAACAGTCTGATATTCCTGCTTTATTGACAGGCTAATAGTCTATAAAATAGCCGCCTTTTGAAAATTCCAAGTAAATACAAAGGTAAAAACCGTGTCTGATGAAAAACAAAATATTCTGAAATTCCTGGAAAACACCTCTGTAGAGGTCACTCCGGGTGGCGCAGCCAAAATCGACGACTTCAGGGACCTGCTGCGTCCCGGTACCACTGTTTTCGTTACCTTCCTGCCAGGGTCTGACTTTCGCGATACCGTCGCCTGTGTCAAACGCCTGTTCGCTGAAGGCATGAATCCAGTTCCTCACTTTGCGGCCCGCTCCATTCCATCCAAGGCCTTCTTTGAGGAAAACCTGAAAATCCTGCAGGCCGAAGCCCAGGTCGATGAAGCCCTTCTCATCGGTGGCGGTGTCGATAATCCTGTAGGCGAATTTTCCAGCTCCATGGAAGTCCTGCGCACAGACCTTTTCCAGGAATATGGCATCAAGAAACTTGGTGTAGCCGGTCATCCTGAGGGTTCCCCGGACATTCCCCCTGAAGAAGTCACAAAGGCTCTCCTGGAAAAAAATGCCTATGCCAAAGAGCATGGCATCGAAATGTACATCACCACCCAGTTCTGCTTCGAAGCAGAGCCGATCATTGAGTGGGACAAAAAGATCCGTGCTGAAGGCAATGAGCTGCCTATTCACATCGGAATCCCCGGACTGGCTACCATCAAGACCCTGATGGCCCATGCCAAGCATTGTGGTATCGGACCCTCCATGCGCGTCCTGACTCGTCAGGCAGCCAACATCGCCAAACTGATGACTACCCGTATGCCCGACAAACTCACCCGTGATCTGGCCAACTACCAGGCCAACGATCCGGATTGCGGCATCAACCTGTGTCACCTGTATCCGCTGGGTGGCATGAAGAAATCTGCTGCATGGCTGTATGCCGTGATGGACGGTGATTTCGAACTGGACGACAAGGGTGGCTTTCAGCTGACCCGCGAGCTGGACATCTGATCAACATTTTGATGCCGTTTTGTGACATGGTTCTCGGCATGCAGAATGTACAGTGAAGCAGCTCGCAGACGAATCACTTGAGAAGTATAAACTTAAGATCACTCCATCTTCCTGATGGTTTGGTCTCACACGATACTTTAAGCCCGGCAATAGCCGGGCTTTTTTATGGGGTTGAGAAAAAACTAGAAACCGTTCATTTCATTTTACAAAAGATTTTTACTGGTTGCTTTTTTAACCTGTGCTAAGAAAGCAAGAAAAGATGTTCCTTCGGAAAGTCTACAAATATGACTATCCAAAACTATTCTTCTGAAAAATTTACTTTCTTCTGATTACCTGTTCCTCCCCGATACCTTCCAATAGCTCACCCAGCGTTTCGTTTCTGCCAGGAAAACAAAAATCCTCGCCGACAATATCAATTAATGGTTCCAGGACGAATTTTCTTTCATGGGCTCTTGGGTGGGGTACAACCAGAGTTGGTGTATCCACAAACACTTCACCAAACAGAATCAAGTCCAGGTCAAGTGTTCTTGCTTCATTCCGTATACCACTGCGCTTTCTGCCAGCACTATTTTCAATATGCTGCAGTTTGTTCAACAGGCTATGTGGTGTTTCATTTTCAAGGGGAACGAGTGCCGCCATGGCATTCAGGAAGTCAGGAGTACCGGGAGGGCTGTCCACCGGGCTTGTGGAGTACACTGAAGAGACCTTGAGAGATGCCACGGAAATATCGGCCAAGGCTTTGAGTGCAAAATCAATGTTTTCGACCGGATCTCCCGCACCTGAAGGAAGATTGGAGCCCAAGGCAACAAAAGCGTGGTTTGAATATGCAGATGCCTGTTTCATGACAGGAGAAAAAGAAGCAGCAATGAATCAGTCGTGGTAGCGTGCAGATAGTTCATGCACGGCATCAACAAAAGCTGTGACGCGATCCGGGTTTACATGCTGGTGGATACCATGACCAAGATTGAAGACATGGCCGTTACCATGCCCGAACTGCTCCAGAATAATGCCGACTTCCTTCCTGATCGCCTCGGGGCTGCCATAAAGGACTGCCGGATCCATATTTCCCTGCAAGGCCACACGGTCCCCCACCCGATCACGGGCTTCGTTGATGGGAATAGTCCAGTCCAACCCAACGCAGTCACAACCACTTTCAACAATTTTTTCCAACCAGAGTCCGCCATTCTTGGTAAAGAGAATCACAGGAATCTTTCGTCCTTCGTTTTCGCGCACAAGACCGTTAACGATCTTTTTCATGTAATCCAGTGAAAACGTATCATAGGCATGAGCACTGAGCGCCCCACCCCACGTGTCAAAAATCTGAACTGCCTGGGCTCCGGCCTGAATCTGCGCATTGAGATAATCGATTATGGAATCAGCCAGTGTATCGAGCAGCTGGTGCATCACTTCCGGTGTATTCATCAACATTGACTTGATGATGGCAAACTCCTTGCTCGAACCACCTTCGACCATATAGGTCGCGATAGTCCATGGACTACCAGAGAAACCTATCAGGGGAACACTGCCATTAAGTTCACGACGGATAAGTTTCACTGCATCAAGCACATAAGGCAGGTCTTTTTCGGTATTGATGACCTTGAGCGCATCAACATCTTCAGGGGTACGCACTGGATTCTTGAATTTTGGCCCTTCTCCCTGGGCGAAGTACAGACCACGTCCCATAGCATCCGGAATGGTGAGAATGTCAGAAAACAGGATAGCCGCGTCCAGGGCATAACGCCGCAATGGCTGCAGAGTCACCTCACAGGCTAACTCGGGATTCTGGCACAGGCTCATGAAATCACCAGCCTGCGCCCTGACTTCACGGTATTCCGGCAGGTATCGACCGGCCTGCCGCATCATCCATACAGGAGTAACATCGACATCCTGTTTCAGCAGTGCACGAAGGAAACGATCATTCTTTAATTGTGTCATGATGAGTGCCGGTGGCGGTTAATAGTCTCAGACTTCGAGATAATCCAGAATGGAATTGGCAGCCTGCCGCCCTTCCCAGATAGCTGTTACGACAAGATCAGCACCACGGACCATATCACCACCGGAAAAAATCTTTTTGTTGGTGGTCTGGAATGGATAGGCACCGTGCTCCGGAGCGATGACACGTCCCCGGTCATCCACATCGATATTGAAATCCGAGAACCAGGGGGCCGGGTTAGGCTGGAAACCAAAGGCTACAAGAACAGCATCTGCTTTCATGACCACTTCGCTACCTGGAATTTCTTCTGCTCGACGTCGACCATTGGCATCTGGTTCGCCCATTTGTGTCTGCACAAATTTGACGCCAGTGACCTGGTCACTGTCATTGCCGACGATTTCTACGGGCTGATGATTGAAGACAAACTTGACGCCTTCCTGCCTGGCATTGGTAACCTCACGGCGGGAACCCGGCATGTTCTCCTTGTCTCTTCGATAGACACAGGTGACTGAGGTAGCCCCCTGGCGAACAGCTGTCCTCACACAGTCCATGGCCGTGTCACCTCCGCCAAGCACGATTACGTCCTTGCCTTCCATACTGATGAATTCAGCCATGTTGTTACTGTATTTCATGTGGTGGTTGGTGTTCCCGACAAGATATGGGAGGGATTCAATAACACCATTCATGTCTTCACCCGGGAAACCACCTTTCATGTATTTGTAGGTACCCATCCCAAGGAAAACAGCATCAAATTCATCGACCAGATCCTGGAAACTGACATCCTTGCCCACTTCCGTATTCAGACGAAACTCTATTCCCATATCCTCGAAAATTTCACGTCGCAAATGCATCACGCTTTTTTCAAGCTTGAACATGGGAATGCCGAATGTGAGAAGGCCACCGATTTCAGGATACTTGTCAAAGACCACCGGTTTGACTCCAGCGCGAACCAGCACATCGGCACAACCCAGCCCGGCAGGACCGGCACCGATTACAGCGACACGCTTGCCTGATTCAACAACATCAGACATGTCCGGACGCCAGCCCATCTCAAAAGCCTTATCGACTATATATTTTTCAACATTACCGATAGTGACAGCACCAAAACCGTCATTGAGGGTACAGGCCCCTTCACAAAGCCGATCCTGGGGACAGATGCGTCCACATACTTCCGGCAGGGTGTTGGTCTGATGACACAACTCGGCCGCCTCGAGGATATTGTCTTCCTGAGCCAGCTTCAGCCAGTTCGGAATGTAGTTATGTACCGGACATTTCCATTCGCAATAGGGATTACCGCACTCCAGACAGCGCTCGGACTGAGTCTGTGCTTCCTCCGCTTCGAACGGGTTATAGATCTCCACAAACTTGGTTTTGCGGGTATCCAGAGGTTTTTTCCTGGGATCTTCCCGGTCTTCCGTAAGAAACCGGAACGTATCTTTTGAACGTGCAATGATATCTGACATGGCCTAGTTCCCCGTCACAGTGACATCATTCAACAGCATTTTCAGGTTCGCGGCCTTGGGTTTAACCAGCCAGAACTTGCGGGTGAAATCCATGAAGTTTTCAAGGATATGCTTACCCCATTCGCTGCCTGTTTCGATGACAAATTCTTCTATCACACTACGCAGGTGATGACGGTATTCCTCCATCCCTTCTGCACGAATCCTGTGCACTTCAACCAGTTCGTGGTTGTACTTGTCGACAAAGTCCTTGTCCAGATCAAGGACATAGGCAAATCCACCTGTCATCCCCGCACCAAAGTTATGACCTGTCCGACCAAGTACTGTCACCAGTCCACCGGTCATGTACTCACAACAATGATCCCCTACACCTTCCACAACAGCATGGGCACCGGAGTTGCGAACGCCAAAACGTTCACCCGCCATACCGGAGGCGAACAGCCTTCCACCGGTAGCACCATAGAGACAGGTATTACCAATAATGGAGGTATCCTGGGTTTTAAACGTACTTCCAGGAGGTGGCACTACGACCAATTTTCCACCAGCCATACCTTTACCAACATAGTCATTGGCATCACCGGTCAAATGCATGTTCAGACCACCGGCATTCCAGACGCCAAAACTCTGGCCACAGGATCCACTGAGACGCAGATTTACAGGTGAATCAGCCATACCCTGATTACCATAACGCTGGGCTATTTCACCGGATAAACGGGCACCGATGGAACGATTGAAGTTCTGAACCCTGTAGTTAAATATTCCACCACTCCTGTTCTCGATAGCCGGCAGAATTTCGCTAACCATCTGTTCAGCAAGTTCACCCTTATCCTGCGGCACGTTTCTTTCTGTGACACAAAAGGTATCCATATCACCAGGTATCAGGTCATTATGGAAAAGCCGGGAGAAATCCAGGTTGGCCTGTTTCTCTGTTTGTGGCTCAAGTTTTTCCAGTAAATCAGTCCTGCCGATAATATCTGTCAGTTTGCTGATACCAAGACGGGCGAGCCACTGGCGGGTATCCTGGGCAACAAAGCGGAAGTAGTTCATGACCATTTCTGCCTGACCAATAAAATGCTTGTCACGCAGTCGTTTATCCTGGGTCGCGACACCAGTGGCACAGTTGTTCAGGTGACAAATCCTGAGATATTTACAGCCCAGTGCGACCATCGGCATGGTACCGAAACCGAAACTCTCAGCCCCAAGAATCGCGGCCTTGATCACATCAAGTCCGGTTTTCAAACCACCATCGGCCTGCAGACGAATACGACCTCGTAAATCATTGGCCCTGAGCGCCTGCTGAACTTCACTCAGTCCGAGCTCCCATGGAGTACCAGCATAGCGTATGGACGTCAGCGGGCTGGCACCTGTACCACCATCATGGCCTGAAATGGTAATCAGGTCAGCGTATGCCTTGGCAACACCGGCGGCGATAGTGCCGACACCAGGACCAGAAACCAGTTTCACACTGACCAGGGCTTGCGGGTTAACCTGTTTCAGGTCAAAAATCAGCTGGGCCAGGTCCTCAATGGAATAGATATCATGATGAGGTGGAGGCGAAATAAGTGTGACACCAGGCACGGAATAGCGTAACCGGGCAATCAGCTCATTGACCTTGCCACCGGGTAACTGTCCACCTTCTCCGGGCTTGGCTCCCTGGGCAATCTTGATCTGCAGAACTTCTGCATTAACCAGATAATGGGGGGTGACACCAAAACGTCCTGACGCAATCTGCTTGATCTTACTGACTTTATCGGTACCAAAGCGGGCCGGATCTTCTCCACCTTCACCGGAGTTTGAACGGCCACCAAGCCTGTTCATGGCCTGGGCCAGAGCCTCGTGGGCTTCCGGAGAGAGTGCCCCCAAAGACATACCCGCTGAATCAAAGCGCTTGAGGATGTCCTCGGCCGGCTCTACCTGGTCAACATCAATGGCCTCAACATCATCACGCAGGGTAAACATGTCGCGAATTGTCGACAGCGGACGATTATCAACCAGCTGCGCAAACGTCCTGTATTTTTCATAATCACCGGTCTGCACGGCATCCTGGAATGTGCTAACCACATCCGGATTGATCATATGATATTCACCACCATGGATGAATTTCAGCAAGCCACCCTGCTGCAGTTTCTTGCGAGGCAGCCACGCATCACGGGCAAGGGTTTCCATGTCATTCTGCAAGTGGGTAAAGTTGGCACCACCGATACGACTGTCTGTATCCGGGAAACATAATTTCTGCACTTCTTTATCCAGACCGATAATCTGGAACAGCTGGGCTCCACGGTAGGATGCTATGGTGCTGATGCCCATTTTAGACATGATTTTCAGCAAGCCCTTGTTGATGCCTTTCCGGTAGTTCTTGTGAGCTTCCAGTCTGCCCATTCTCAGCATGTTCCTGTTGATCATGCGATCAATAACGTCATAACTGAGATAGGGATAAACCGCAGTAGCTCCATATCCAATCAGGCAGGCTATCTGGTGGGCATCACGAGCCGACCCGGTTTCAACAATCAGGTTGGTATCACAACGCAGCCCCTTGATACTGAGCACATGATGCACAGCGGCTGTCGCCAGGAGCGCATTAATGACCAGCTGGCCCTTTTCGGGCAAACGCTCTGAAAGAAACAGCAGGGTCTTGCCTTCCTCTACATGTTTCACGGCAGCATCGGTCACCTGGCAAATTGCCTGCTCCAGGCCAATGGCCGGATCATAGGCCAGGCTGATGACTACACCATCAAACCCCGGTCGATCTATATTCTTAAGCGTATAGAACTTGCGTGGAGAAAGTATGGGAGAGTGCAGTACTATCCTGTCAGCATGCTCACTGGTTTCCTCAAATACATTCAGCTCCCTGCCAAGCCTGGTTTCCAGAGACATGACAATCGTTTCACGCAGGGAATCAATGGGAGGGTTGGTGACCTGGGCAAACTGCTGCCTGAAATAATCGTAAAGCGGCCTTACCTGGCGGGACAACACGGCAATTGGCGTGTCATCACCCATTGATCCTGTACCCTCAGCCCCTTTTTCGGCAAGAGGCCGGAATACCTGGTCAGTTTCCTCGAAAGTGACCTGGAACATTTTCATATGCTGTTCGCCTTCCTCTTCCAACAGCGGCATCATGTCCGCAGTATCTTCCGAGAGCTTGGCTTCAAGATAACTGGTTTTTTCACGCACCCACTTGGCATAGGGCTCACGCACCTTCAGGTACTTCGCCACATCCTCCGAATGCATGATCTTGCCTTCTTCGGTATCCACCACAAGTATCTGGCCTGGCCCTACACGCCCCTTGGCTATTACGTCTTCCGGATCGTAATCATTGACACCGATTTCAGACGCCGCAGTGATATAGCCATTCTTGGTCATGACCCAGCGCGAAGGTCGCAGGCCATTGCTGTCCAGTACACAAGCCGCAAAACGGCCATCGGTGAGTACAACACCCGCCGGACCATCCCACGGTTCCATGTGCATGGAGTTATAGATATAGAAGCTGCGTTCATCCGCGTCCATGTTCTCCATGTTCGCCCAGGTAGGCGGCATGATGAGACGAATGGCCTGGTAAAGATCCATGCCACTGGTGGTGAGCAGCTCCAGCATATTATCCATGGATGACGAGTCAGAGCCGGTAAAGTTGACTACGGGTGCGATCTCCTCAATGTTCGGAATTGCTTTCGATCGCAGCTTTTTCGTCCGGGCGACAGCCCAGTTACGGTTGCCACGAATGGTATTTATTTCACCATTGTGGGCCAGCATCCTGAATGGCTGGGCAAGCGGCCATTTAGGCAAAGTATTGGTGGAAAAACGCTGATGGAAGGTACACATCGCCACTTCTATTCGCGAATCCTTGAGATCCTTGTAGAAGTTGGGCAGATCCACCGGCATCATCAGTCCCTTGTAGGAAATGACGGAATTGGACAGGCTGCAGATGTAGAAATCCTCATCATTCTGAAGACGGATTTCAGTCTTGCGGCGGGCGATAAACAGCTTGACGGTCAGGTCCTGCTTGGATATTCCTGGTGCATCAACAAAAACCTGCTCAATATCAGGCATATTGGCTTTCGCCATACGTCCGAGCACTGAATCATCGTAGGGCACTATTCTCCACCCAAGGCAGCTGAGCCCCTGGGCACTGACCTCTTCTTCAAGGACTTGCCTGGCAGTGCCAGCCTTTTCCTCATCCTGGCTGAGGAAAATCATGCCCACACCATAGCTGTTGGACAGCTCGGCATCGAAAAGCTCGCGCGCAGTTTTCCGCAGGAAACTGTCCGGCAACTGCATCAGCAGGCCACAGCCGTCTCCGGTGACACCATCGGCGGCTATACCGCCCCGGTGCGTCATACATCCAAGGGATTTGATTGCAGTTTCCAGCAGATCATGACTGGGCTTGCCCTCAATATGGGCCACTAGCCCGAAGCCGCAGTTATCTCTGAACTCATCTGGATGATACAGACCCGTTCTCATAATTCTTCTCAAATCAATAGCTTAGGGAGCGAACTAAGGAAGAAAGACTACCTTGAATTTGTCGCGAAGGAGCCGGCCATTGTACAACAAATCCCGGGGCGCGAGCAATCACGAGGACTGCCGCAAGATTTCCCGGTATCGTGCCCGTCAGCCCCCCCTGTTTTGTCCCACAACCACGCACATTGCGGGTACTGCACAACTTCCCATAGCCAAGGCATGTATTTTACGACTACTATAACTGCATAATAATTAGAGTGGCCTGCGAATCCCCTTCATGTCTTTACTTACCAGCTGCGAAAAAATATCCGGCCCCATCCGTAGGTCAACCCTGCTCAGCCCTGTTATTGGATTATTCGCTGTGGCAGTCTTTCATGTCGGCGTTGCAGACACGACTGCCCTTACCCAGTCGGAGTTGCTACAACTGGAGGCTATCTGCAATGCAGATGCCTTCCATACATTCAGTAATACCAGCAAGAAACGGATACTTCTGTTTCATCGTGACGGCTATATCCCATCGATCCACAACCAGCTGCCAGACTCCGTTCGTGCCGATGATCCAGACTCCGCTGCTGTCCTGCTGTGTATAGAAGATGACATTGAAGTCATTGAAACCTGCGATATCAATATCCTTTTTAGCGTGGATAGGCAGCGGTATCGCTTTCGCGTAGAGGCTGTTTCCCTGGATACTTCAGGAAACCGGGAAAACGGACTGATTATCAATGGCAGCGCACCCAATACCTGTGATGATATTGGTGATATCGATAATACGATTACCAGCATCATTGGCGACCCTGTCAGCACCAACGACTTGCTGTCCTTCCTGGAATCCAGCCTTCTGGATCGCGAAGACAATGACAGGGACGGATTACGCAATCTTGAAGAGTTCAGAATAGGTTCTGATCCGCTTGACCCCGACAGCCCGCCAGCCCTAGCCGCTGTGCGTGTTAACGGGCTGTCTGCAGCTGAACTCTATGCTGGCGATACAGCTGAAATCAGGCTGGACCTGTATCCAGCATCATTTATTGGTAACACAGCAGACTACTATTTCTGGGCAGATATGCCCGGCGGCCGTTATGTGTTTCAGTATCCTTCCGGATTCCTGCTCACTGACGACATCACTCCTGCGCTCTCTGCTCCCCTGATCAGGATCATGAATGCACGGCTCCTGCGATTACGCAATCTTGAGGCTGGCGACTACCGGTTTTACTTCGAGGCCCGTGATGCAGAAGGCTCCATCGACACCGGCAGTGCTTCACTCACGGTGATTGACGATACGTGCCGTGAACTCCTGGCACTTCCGCTGTCTGTTGAAGACAGCTGGGATGCATCCTGCCTCTCGACCCGGTATTCAGATGATGGTTTGGCAGCACGCTATTATTCATTCACCCTATCCAGCCAAAGCGCACTAACATTGGCACTGAGATCAGAACTCGATGCGGAACTCATTCTCAGGGATGGCAAGGGACGGGATGGTCTCATCATGGATAAATCGGACCTGATTGATGGTGAGGAAATACTAAGCACAGAGCTTGATGCAGGAAGCTATACCGTCGAGGTGGTTCGTCATGACAGTGCCAACAACGAATCATTTGAACTGGCATCCAGTTCTGTACTCCTGCCCTGGCAATTTACTGACGTGACACAGGCCGCAGGCATCAACCATGTCCATGGTTACCTGGCGTCGGATATTGATAAAACTGACCCCAGTTATGAGCGCATCCTGCAGGGTGCCGGCGTCGCTGCTGCAGATTTCGATCAGGATGGCTGGGTGGATATGTATGTTACCGGAGGAAGCCATCGACCCAACCTGCTTTATCGAAACCTTGGCGATGGTACCTTCGAGGATATCGCAGAAGCTGCAGGGGTTGCCTTCGATGGGCGCAAGGATACCGGAGCAACGGCGGCAGACATTGACGGAGACGGCTGGCCTGACCTCTTTCTTGGCGGAGTCAACGGTACTCCCCCACTTTTACTGCTGAATAACCAGGATGGTAGCTTCAGAGATGTCACTACTGCTTCCGGCCTGGCCGATATCCGAAATGCCTACAGTGCCGCCTTTGCCGACTATGACCGGGATGGTGATCTGGATGTCTATATCGCCCACTGGAACACCAGTTCCCAACAGAAATACCTTTTTAGCAATGATGGATCCGGAGTCTTTACCGATGTCAGTACCCAGGCGGGAATCCCCGATGGCCTTATGGCCGATTACACCCCTCATTTCTCCGATATCAACAATGATGGCTGGCTTGATCTTCTTGTAGCTGCGGATTTCAACACCAGCCAGATATACCTGAACAACCAGGATGGTACTTTTTCGATTATCACCGATAACAATATGGTAACTGATGACAACGGCATGGGTGCGGCCGTAGGAGACCTTGATAACGACGGCGATATCGACTGGTTCATTTCCAGCATTTTTGATCCCAATAGCATCCCATCGGATGCCGTTCCCGGTGCAAGCACAGGGGCAACCGGCAACCGTCTATACCTGAATGATGGCGAAGGAAATTTTTCTGATGTAACAGATAACAGTGGTGTACGACTAGGCGGTTGGGGTTGGGGCAGTTGTTTTGCCGATCTCGATAATGATGGCTTTTTGGATATTTTCCACGTCAACGGCTATGTCACCGGTGCATTCAACAACAACAGTCAGTTTCTGACTGATGGCTCGCGCATTTTTCTCAATAACGGAGATGGTACGTTTCGTAATGGCGAGGAAGAACTGGGATTCCAGGACCGTGGGCAGGGACGTGGCATTGCCTGTTTTGATTATGACCTCGATGGCGACGTGGACCTGTTCATTGCCAATAATCAGCAAGCCCCGAGCCTGTACCGAAATGACGGCGGCAATGACAATAGCTTTCTCCATGTTCGTCTTGGTGGAGAAGACAGTAATTCAGAAAGTGTCGGTGCCAGAATCTATCTCACAGCAGGACAAATGACCCAGATGCGTGAAGTCTATGCCGGCAATAATTACATTTCCAGCAACCCTGCTGATGCCTATTTTGGCCTGGGGGCCAATGAATCTGTTGATACACTCAGAATCGTGTGGCCTTCTGGCGAAGAAAAAACGCTTCGGAATATTGAGGCCAACCAGATGCAGACCATTTTCAAATAGCTTCTTTCAAACCACTACTGAAAACCTGAGTCCATACAGGTTACAAACACGAGGCATATTCAGACACTTGTTCTGCAAACCAGCCGCTTCTATTTTTTTATACTCTTATCACACAAAAAAAAGGCCGCATTCTTACGAATGCGGCCTTTTGTTTACTACTCTGCTAACCGAAGCTTAGAACTCGGCACGCAGACCTATGCGGAAAGAACGACCAATCGGATCAAAGTAGACCGGGCTGGCGTTACCACCAGTACCGGTACCCAGGATCGGGGGCGTCTTGTCGAACAGGTTGTTGACGTTACCAAATACCTGCATCTCCATATCAGCCAGAGTGAAGCTGTAAGCCGCATTCAGGTTCCAGTTGACATAGTTAGGCGTACGGTTGGTTTCAATACTCTGCGGGTTGGAAGGTGAATAACCAGCATCTTCAGGACCGATACGGTCTGCATACAGCTGACCAGACTTGATGAATCGGGCAGATGCAGTCAGCGTGAACGGACCATTGATGTAGGTATTGATCCACTGAACGGACCAGCCTGGTGCAGATGACCAGTCGGCCAGGAAGCCGTTGGTCTGGCCTACAGTACCGGCAATGTTCCGGATCAGTGATGGATCATTCTCAGTCGGCTGGATCAGCTGCTCAAGCATACGGGTACCAATCAAACGAGATGAAATGGTACCGAAGTCAAACTGTCCCATCCAGTCAGCAGAGACATCAAAACCGGAAGCTTCATAAGCGCGGAAGTTACGAGCTGTAGGAGTGACCGCATCAATTGTCTGGAAACCCTGAGTCAGGTCATTGGCATCAAACGGCGTACCAGTGATCTGCTGACAGTAAGACAGGATTCCTTCGAAACAGCCGTCCAGCACCAGACCAGTATTGGCCGGGGTGATAGCATCTTCTATTTCAATGTTGAAGTAGTCAACAGCAAAACGCATGTTCAGCGCTTCCGGTGTCAGGACGATACCAGCTGTGATGGTGTCAGACTTCTCAGCTTCCAGGCCAGTAGTAGCACCACCCCTCACCTCAATAGTACAGGGGTCACCGGTATTGGTGAAGAATCCCTGGCTGACGTTGCCGGTCCATTCGTTGGAGCAGAAACCGAATGGTCCACCGCGCTGCAGGTCCTGACCGTAGTACAGCTCACGGAAGTTAGGAGCACGCAGGTCACGGGACATGGAGCCACGCAGCCTCAACCAGTCAGTAGTCTGCCAGTTGGCAGTCACTTTCCAGGTAGTGAAGTCATAATCGAAAGTCTGGCCCGGGTTGGGAGTACCGATACCGGCCGTATTTTCATACTCGGAGTTACGAGCAGCCAACTGCACATCAAAAGTTTCAGTGACAGGGATCTGCGCTTCTACGAAGTATTCGAACACTTCGACATCACCGCCGAACGTTTCACCGTACTGGATCAGGTAATCACGACGGGCATAGTCTGGCTGGCTTGGGTCGGACAGGTTGGCAATGGACTCATCCCTCCAGGAGATACCCACCGCGGCCCTGATTGGACCGGCACCAAAGCCTTCAAAGACTTCACCGGAGGCAACTGCTTCCAGCATGTCCTGTTCAACTATAGTGTTTTCCAGCAGGCGACCCCAGGCATAATCCTGGCCACCAGCTACATCAAGTTGACCCGGGACCAATGCATTGATTGGCTGGCAACCATCTATGAGCCTTGGGTCTTTAACAAAGCCATCGGGAATGCCATCACGAACCAGACGGCAGACCGGGCTACCAGTACCGTCATCCACGGCGTCCAGGGCAAAACCGAAACGCTCCAGCTGGATGTTACCGTTCACCAACTGGGTACGGTCTGTTTCACCAAACTGATAGTAAGCATCCCAGGTCCAGGTACTGTCACCGAAACGACCATTCAGACCAAGTGAAAAGCGCTCCAGGTCAGTGGTAGTCTCATTGAAGGTATCAACTTCGGACGAGTAGTTCCTGTTGAAGAAGCAGGGCACGCCAAAAGCACTCAGCGGACAGGGGTCTACACCCTGGTCACGAAGCTGGTTCAGGTAGAAGTTGTCTTCAGCAATAAAGCCGAAGGTAGTATCCAGGCTACCCTGTGGCGTGTAAGTGTCCACGCTACCCACGGAACCTTCAATGAAGAAGCTCATGTCCTCATTGATCTGGTGGTTGTAGGCGGCGAAAACCACCTGACGCTCAACGGGTGAACGCATGTTGGTGTACTGGTAGTTGGGACGACCTTCACCACCCTGGCCAAATTCATTGGGTGTTTCCCAGGAACGGAAGGAGGTACAGGAAAGATCTGTACAGGTTGTATTGGTAATCGGGAAGTAAGGTGCTGTGCTCACCTGCTGGTTATCAGCACCGACATTGTCCTTGATCACATAGCGGGGACCACCGGTGCCATCGGCATTCCAGTTGGGGTTATCGACTACAGCAACGTTGTCAGCACACCAGTCGCGCGCCTCAATACAGCTGCCGATACCGCCAGCGTCCTGGGCTTCGATGCCGATCACGAAATGTCCGTTGTCGCCGATACGGCTACCCCAGGCAACACCGATATGAATATCTTCACCATCGTTTTCGCCGGTAATACCGTAGTCAACCTGTACCTTGCCACCTTCGAGATCACGGTCAAGCAGCAGGTTGGTTACACCACCAATCGCACCTGAACCATAAGAGGCAGAGGCACCACCGGTGACCACTTCCATCCGGTCAATCAGGACAGAAGGAATGAAGTTAAGGTCAACACCATCACCCTGGTTGGTAGGCACGTGACGACGAGAGTCGACCAGTGTCAGTGTACGTGAACCGAAGAATGGGTTGAGACCACGCAGGTTGGCAATGTTGGAACCGTTAAAGAAGTTGCCGCCGGCGTTGGCTGTTGGTGTGTTGTTACCTACGTTGGAAGGCAACTGGGCCATCATGTCACCCATGTTGACCACACCCAGGTTTTCCAGAAGATCGGAACCTACTACCGTGGATGGTTGTGCGTTACTGAAATCATCGGAACGGATACGAGTACCGGTAACCGTGATTTCCTCGAGAGCTTCCTCATCGTCCTGCGCCAGAGCAACGTTACCGAAGCCTGAACCCAGAGCAATTGAAGCGGCCACTGACAAAGCAAGTTTCTTCTTGCCAATGGTTGAAAAAGGGCTGTATTTCATTCCTCTTCTCCCCTTGATGGTTGAGATTAATAAAGTTTTTGTTAGTTGGTTATTAGTAAACTTTACCTGGTCACGGCGTCCATGGATATGGCTTCTTTTCCGCTAACTGCTTAATACTAATTAATGACCAGTTACAGTTTTCATAGTCGCTCACGGTTCACAATGTCAAAACTTTGAGCAAAAACAGTGTAATTGTGTCACTTCCACACTGAGTATACAAGCAAATACTGACCTGAGTTATCCGTGAATTTGAGCATAATTTCCTTGATAAACATGGGGTTAAAAAGCAGCATCAACGGCAACAAAAAATGCAGGGACATTCGATAATATTGAAGGCAATTCCCCAGGTTTCAGGACAGAAAGTTCTCAAGAACATCCTGTTCCACAGCATCTGCCACGAAGGCTTCCCCAAGTGTCTTTAGTAAAATGAAGCGAATCACCCCGCTTTCTGCCTTTTTATCCCGGCTCATCAGGGAAATAAAGGTCTCTACATCCATTTCAGCTGGTGGCGCTACAGGAAGTCCGGCATTACTGATAATGTCTGTTACCCGCTGGGCATCATGCTCATTGATCAGTTCCAGTTTGGCTGACAGGTTGGCCGCCATCACCATGCCTGCTGCAACAGCTTCACCATGCAACCACTGGCCATATCCCATTGCGGTTTCTATAGCATGCCCGAACGTATGGCCAAGATTAAGTATCGCCCGAATTCCGGACTCTGTCTCATCCATAGCCACTACCCGGGCTTTCTCCTCGCAACTGGCCTTGATGGCATGGGTCAGCGCATGTGTATCCCGGTTAAGCAGATCACTCATATGGGATTCTAACCAGTCGAGAAAAACCGGATTATTTATCAGTCCGTACTTGATGACCTCGGCAATGCCCGCCTTGAGCTCCCTGTCCGGCAGCGTATCCAGAACCGATGTATCTGCCAGCACACAGTTTGGCTGATAAAAGGCACCCACCATATTTTTGCCCAGTGGTCGATTAACGCCGGTTTTTCCGCCAACAGAGGAGTCCACCTGGGAAAGCAGGGTTGTCGGAATCTGGATGAAGTCGACACCTCTCTGATAGGTTGCCGCAGCAAAACCCACCATATCGCCAATGACTCCGCCTCCAAGTGCTATGAGCGTGGACGAACGGCTGAATCTGGCCTCCAGCAACTGATCATAAATCTGGCTGACTGTATCTAGGGTCTTGAACTCTTCGCCATCAGGCAAAATGATGGTGAGTGGGTCATAATCTGCAAGCGTCGAACAAAACACATCAAGATAAAGAGGCGCCACTGTCTCGTTGCTTATGATGGCCACCTGCTTACCCCGGATATGAGGCTGTAACAGGGATTTATCTGTCAGCAGCCCGTGGCCAATATGAATGGGATAAGTCCTTTCACCTAGATCGACACTGACCAACTGCCGATCAAGCTCAATTGTCATGATTCTCTTCTCCGGATAATTCGCTGACAATTTCGTTACTGACCGCTCGTGGGCTGCGTCTGTTCGTTACGATGACATAATCGGCAATTTCCCGATATAGGGGATCCCGAATCTCCATCAGCTCAGCAAGCTTCTCTCTTATATCATCTACATTCTGCAATAATGGCCGGCGCTGATCATGTTTGGTTCGTTCCACCTGCTGACCTATGGTGGCCATTAGGTATATGACGGTTCCTCGGCTGTGAAGGAATTTACGGTTTTCCGGTGCCAGTACCGCGCCGCCACCTGTGGCCAGGACGATGTTGTGCCCGGAGGTTAGCTCCTCAATCATGGCTTTTTCACGCTTACGAAAGCCTTCCTCACCTTCAACATCGAATATCCAGGAAATATTGGCACCGGTTTTCTCTTCGATCTCCTGATCAGAGTCGATGAAATCCTTGTTCAAGGCTTTCGCCAGGTGCCTCCCGATTGTGGTTTTACCTGCTCCCATCGGGCCTATCAGGAAAATATTATCCAGTGCTTTTTTCATTCCAGGCTGAAATGTCCGTTTTTTTAAGGGGTTAAATGAAGTCCGGCATATCGGATGGCCGACATGCCGGCGTTTTTAAAGATTGTCTATTGTGCAGATTTTACATCACATCATTGATGATTGACGGTGTGATGAAAATGAGAAGCTCTGTTTTGGTTTCTTCGTTCGTTGTTCTTTTGAACATGTTACCCACGTAAGGCAGATCTCCAAGCACCGGGGTCTTTGTCACTGTCGTTGTAACTTCCTCGCGGAACACACCGCCCAGTACAATCGTATCACCATCATCTACAAGTACCCGGGTGGTTACCATGTTGGTGGATATGGCGGGAATGGCACCGGCGCCAGGGACAACGGAGTCCTGGTTGATGGTCAATAGCATGTTGATCCGGCCATCCGGAGTTATCTGTGGTGTGACTTCAAGGGCAAGCACCGCAGCAACGAATTCCGTTGACGTACCCCCGGCTGTACCTCCAGCCTGGGACTGGTAGGGAATCTGCACACCGGACTCAATTCTGGCCTGCTGCTGGTCCTGGGTAGTGACTTTGGGCTGCGCAATGACTTCGCCATTTCCACTGGCCTCCAGTGCTGAAAGCTCCAGTTCCAGTAGCCCCTTGTTGCCCGCATAGCCAAGTGCAATGGATGATGGGGCTGAATCTATGCCCATATCAACGGCCAGGGCATCAGGGAATGAAGGCGGGGTCAGGATATTATTAATCTGCGCTTCCTGAACGGTGGCACCACCCAGAATGGCCGAATTAACCGCCTGGTTGTACTGAGCCAGGTTCCTACCATACTCAACACTGGCCTCCTGGCTGCCCGTTAACAGGAAGCGGTCGCCACTGCCCGGAAAAGTCTGGGCGCCTCCCCAGCGAATACCAAGCGCATCACTGAAGTTTGTGGAAGCATTTACAATCCTGGCTTCAATAAGTACCTGCCTGACCGGAATATCAAGACGGCTGACCATATCACGCACATCTTCAAGGACGGATGCCACGTCCTGAACTATCAGCGTATTGGTTCGCTCATCAACAGCGGCGGTACCCCTGTCGGACAGTATACTTCCCGATTCACCGGCCAATAATTCGGCCAGAATGGTTGCTTCTGCATAATTGACCTCAATGTATTCTGTGACAAGTGGCGCCAGATTTACCTGTTGCTGGCTGTTTTCCAGTTCAAGCAATTCTGCCTGGGCAATATCAGCTGCTGGCGCAATATACATGACTGTGCCTTCAATACGCTGACCAAGACCTTCCGAGCGGAGCACCATATCCAGCGCCTGATCCCAGGGGACATTTACAAGGCGCAATGTCACATTCCCGGAAACGGCATCACTAACCACCAGGCTGAAATCATTCACCTCGGCAAGCAGTGAAAGGACCGAGTGAATATCCACATTCTGGAAGTTAACGTTAATCAGCTCTCCGCTGAAATCCGCCATACCACTTGCTGCACTGCCAGCACCCCCGGCCGCTGATAACGCGCCTGCAACGGGTGTAACATTGATGACGTATTGACCGCTGGACTGGTAGGCAAGATAGTCAAAATTACTGATCATCTCAGCGACAACCATAACACTTGAATCTTCACGGTAGATGTCCACATTACGCACGGGCGTAGCGAAATCTGTGACATCAAGACGCATCTGCAGTTCGTCATCGATTTCAGAATTCAGGAACTCGAGCTCAAGGGTGTTGCCCGTTCTGTTCAGATTCCCCACAATGTTGTCATTCGCAAGATTAATGACAATCTGTCCCGAACCTTCTTCATCCCGATTAAAATCAACACTGTTGATATCACCTGAATTGCTGACCGGCAAGTTATCCCGTGGAGCCTGAGGACTGGAACTTGCAACACTTGAACTGTCTCCGACAGTAACGACCATGTTGGAACCCTGAACAGCCGTTACATAGGAAGTAGGCTGCGCAAGATTGACAATCATGCGGACCCGGTTTCCTGAATCCACAATTGTGACTGAGTCTGCGATACGGGAATTAACAGTAAAACGGCTCTGGTCAAGCAGGTTTTCAACATCAGCAAAATCCATGACCAGCCGGCTAGGCGTTTCTATTTCAAATACACCAGGCTCCGGAGGTGTGCCATCAAAATCCAGCTCAATTTCAAGTAAACCGCCGGGAATGGACACAAACTCGACATTTTCGAGTGCTACCTGCGCCTTTAGTCCCAGAGAAAGAAACAGGCCATTGACCACGCAAAGCGTCAACAACAGGCGCTTGATTCGTTCTTTGTTAGTCCATCTCATAGCGAGTCTCCCGGCTATTCTGATACTACTATTCATTCTTTTTCTGCCTTCCTGACATGCAGGCGGGTAATTAGTTCGTTTCCCGCAGCATGACGGTCTGTGGACGCTCCATCCAGGAACCGTCCCCTGTAGGGACAATTTCAACCAGTTCAATCTGGTTTTCCGATATTTCGACAATGCGACCGTGATTTCGGCCCATGTAATTGCCAAGTGTGGCTCTCGTAACAAGGCCTGTCTCATCGAGTATGAGAGCCCAATCGGTGCCGCCCCGGGTTATCGTGCCAACCATGCTCAGCGAACTGATCGGATAGTTTTCCAGCAATTCCCTGGGCCTGTCCTCGTCGGGTGCCACATTATTATTCTGGTTCCTGATGATCATCGTGATATCCAGTGGCACATCAAAAGGACTGCGAAGTGATGCAGCACTGTACTGGAATGGTTCGTATGACCGGAATTCAGGAATCGGCTCGATCATGCCTGCAGGCCGGTTTACCGTTGCCTGTACATAATTCTGTAATTCGATCATTTCCTCATTATTGGAACAGGCAGACAGGAACAGCACTGATGCAACCAGCGCAAACCTGTCAAACCTTTTCATGATCATCAACTTATTCATTGGTCATTTCTGTAACGGTAGGTGCGTGCAGTGATATCCATCAGCAAATCATTTCGCCCGGAACCAGTACGAATATTGAAATCATGCAATGTCACAATACGCGAAAGACTGGCCACTCCACTGACGAACGCGCCAAAATCATGATAATCCCCGACAACTGAAATCCTGATAGGAAGCTCAACATAAAACTCCTGCTGTACTTCAGATTCCAGTCTGATATTGGAAAACTCAAGCCCACTACCAATGCCCTGTACGGTAATGTCATCCACAAGCCCTGGTACTTCTGTCTCTCCGGGAAGCTGTCTGAGCAGGGCACCAAGTGAATCCTCCATCTCGACGAGCTGCGCCCGGTACGCCTCAAGGTTTGCCGCTAATATGGCCTTGGACTCAAGATCAGAGCGAAGCGTTTCCTCTTCCTGGGTCACGGTAGCCAGATTTGCCTGCAATGGCTTGATATGAAACCAGTAGCCACCACCAAGACAGGCAGCGAAAATAATAATAATAAGCAGTGCCTTGACCGGGGCAGGCCAGATACCGATCGTCTCGATATCCTGGAGGTCATTCCAGTCAAAATTCTTCAACTCATCAATTGGCTGCTGAATTTTCTCTTTGATTGTGTCTACAGCGCTCATCAGAAGTGTCCCTTATTCCTCTTCTTCCGGGTCGGGCGTTGTCACACGCACGCCAAGCTGAAAACTGTTGCCGTCAATACCACCCTGCTGACTGGCAGAAATCTGCTGTAGGTCAGGCGCTTCAAACCATTCGGAGTCCTCAAGTGAACGCAGCAAGGCCGACACGCGATTATTGGACTCAGCAACACCCTGGAAGCTGATCGCATCCCCGGTACGACTTATCGTGTTGTAATAAACGCCATCGGGCAGCGTTCTGACAAGCTCATCAAACAAACGGACTATCACGGGTCGACGACCCTGGAGGTCCTGAATTACCGTCATTCGCTCTGACAATTCAGCTTTTTGCCTTTGCAACTCCCGGATCTCGGCAATCTCCGAATTCAGCAGTGCGATCTGCTCACGCAGATAATCATTCTTGGCATTCTGGTTACTGATAAAAGCATTAACGATCCTGTCGCCGGCGAACAGAATAACGGCGGCAATCGCGATTGTAATACCCAGACCGACGAGGAACTCCTGTTTCCTTTCCTCCCTGAGCTCTTCACGCCATGGGAGAAGATTTATATTCGCCATAGCCTAAAAGCCCCTGATAGCCAGTCCACAGGCCATCATCAAAGAAGCTGCATCATTTTGCAGCTGTTTTTTATTCACTTTGTTTGCCACACCCATTTTTGCCAACGGGTTGGCAACAACTGTCCTGGTACCCAGTTCTTCCTGCACCATGTCCGACAGTCCTGCCGTCGATGCTGATCCACCGGCAAGCACTATTAGGTCAACATCGTTATATTGACTGGAAGAGAAAAAGAACTGCAGTGTTCGACCAATCTGTTCACTCATTTCATGGATAAACGGCTTGAGTACATCGTCTTCAAAACCTTCGGGCAAATCGTTGTTGACCAGAGCGTTATCGGCTTCTGCCTTTGACAGGCCATAGCGATTCTGAATTTCCATGGACAACTGGGCACCACCAAATACCTGTTCGCGGGTATAGATAGAAACACCATCACGCAGGATATACATGGTTGTCATGGTCGCTCCGATATCGATGACGGCGGCAAGCCCTTCTTTGTCCAGCTCCATCTGTTCGCACATGAGATTGAAGGCACGCTCCATGGCATAAGCTTCGATATCAACCACTTTTGCCTCAAAGCCGCCTATTTCCAGGGCCGCGACACGGGTATCCACATTCTCCTTCTTACAGGCAGCCAGCAGGACCTCAACCATGTCTTCATTCTTCTCCGAAGGACCCTGACGTTCAAAATCAAGGGCCACTTCATCCAACGGATAGGGAATGTACTGATCAGCTTCCACCGAAATCTGGTTTTCCATTTCCGCATCACTCATGCTGGCATTCATTTCGATGGTTTTGGTAATGACGGCCGCACCTGGAACCGCTACCGCGGCCTTGGTTGATCCGGTCTTGATCAGGGTGGAGAGCTTGAGCATTTCCTCACCAACAGCGTCCAGGTTGGCAATATTTTTTTCCACGAGGGCGCCGTCCGGCAGCGGTCTGCTGGAATAATTCTCCACTTTGTACTTTGCGCCCGTCTTGCTCAACTCCAGCAGTTTTATAGTGCTGGAACTGATATCAATACCAAGCAGCGCATGATTCTTTTTGGAAAACAAGCTAACCAAATCACGACTCCGTTAAATTCGTCACCTGCATGCTGCGACCCAAAAATTCCGCCTGAAATGAGGGCGCACTTTTCGTAGAATACCATAAATTACAACCTGCAAGTCAGCACGTTAAATAATTTAATTATTAATTTCAAACAATTATCGCATATTTTTACAATTTACATTAATTTGCTGGCTGGTTCACATTTGCTCTTTCGCGTATACCTTGTTACCTGGAGACAGGAGCAGCATATTACACCTGTTTTTTCAGGCCTAAAGCGAGAAATACCCGGCAATATTCGAATTTTCCGGTTAATTCAGCTCCACGCTATTTCCGGAAAGCCACTAACCTGAATGATCAAATACGTATAAAATGGGCAATTGTACAAATCCCCTGCCCAATTGAGCCGGACACATCTTCATTGAAATGAATCGAGCAAAGACGTTAGGCACTATTCTGGTCTGGTTATCCATAACCGGCTTCACAGGCATGCTTATGATATTTGCCAGCATGTACCTGTATATATCGCCGAAACTACCTGACAGGGAAACCTATACCAATCTGCGCCTGGAAAACCCCCTGCGAATTTACTCTGCAGACAACAAGCTCATTGCGGAATATGGCAGCCGACGCAGCACACCAATCAAGTTCAGTGAAATCCCGCCAATGATCACCGAGGCACTTGTCTCAAAGGAAGACAAGCGCTTTTATGATCACAGGGGCGTCGACCCCATCAGTCTCATTCGTTCCATTGCCGGCATTCTTACAGGTAATCTGCAAGGTGGCGGAAGTACCATTACCATGCAGGTGGCCAAAAACTTCTTTTTTGAAGGTGAATCGGCCAATACCCGCAAGTTCAAGGAAATACTCCTTGCCCTGAAAATGGAGCGGGAACTCTCCAAGGAAGAAATTCTTGAGCTATACCTGAACAAAACCTTCTTCGGGATTTCTGCCTATGGCATTGCTGCAGCAGCTGACCAGTACTACGACAAGGAAGTGAGCGAACTGACCCTTGCTGAAGCAGCTACCATGATTGGCCTGCTGCCAAGACCCAATGCCTACAATCCACTGGCCTCAAAAACATCTGCCAGGGAGGTTCGCGCCAGCGTACTTTTTCGCATGCTAGACCAGGGCATGATTTCCGAGTCCCAGTACCAGCATGCTATGGAGGCTCCAATCACTGCTTTCCGGCATGGCCGGGAAACGGAACTGGAAGCACCCTATATCGCCGAAATGGTTCGCCAGGAAATGATGGACCGTTATGGTGATCTTGCCCTGACGGATGGTTTCGAGGTGTATACAACGATCCAGTCATCTATGCAGGAAGAAGCCAATAATGCCCTTCGAATTGGCCTGGAAAACTATGACCGCCGCCATGGTTACAGGGGCAGGGAAAATCATTTACGCCCGGCAGAAGACGGCTCTATCCAGCACTGGCTCGCAACCCTGGGCAGAACGGCAGTCATTGGTGATCAGGAGCCGGCCTTTGTCCAGTTTGTTGAGGAAAGGGAAATCATCGCCCTGCTGAAATCCGGCGAATCTGTAACTATTCCCTGGGACGGTTTTCGCTGGGCCAAGCGCTTCATCACCAACAGCACCTGGGGTTCCTCTCCCCGCTCTGCCAGCGAAGTGGTTGAACCTGGCGATCTGATTCGTGTCAGTCAAGATGATGACGGTCTGTGGTCTCTTGGACAGATACCTGCGGTAAATGGAGGGCTTATTGCACTGGATCCCAATAATGGCGCCATAGTCTCGCTAGTTGGGGGCTATGATTTTTACGATCGGCAAAACGAAGGCCAGTTCAACCGGGTTACCCTCGCCCAGCGACAGCCGGGATCAAACTTCAAACCTTTTCTGTATTCTGCTGCGCTCGAGAATGGCTATACCGCGGCAACCCTGATTAATGATGCACCGCTTGCCCGCAGTGATTACAGGCCGGAAAACTTTAATGGCCAGTTTATGGGCCCAATCAGGCTTTCCTATGCCCTGACCAATTCCAAGAACCTTGTTTCACTGCGCATTTATGACGCCCTGGGGTCTGACACTGTGCTGCCCTATGTGGCCAACTTCGGCTTTAACGTCAGCGAATTTCCCCAGAACGATTTAACCGTGGCCATAGGCTCCCATGCCGTTCACCCCCTGGAAATTGCCACCGGGTATGCTGTTTTTGCCAATGGTGGTTACAAGGTGGAGCCCTACCTGATTGAACGGATCGAGAATTTCAATGACGGGCAAATGTTTCGCGCGCAACCCTACACCGTCTGTCCTTCGTGCAGCAATACAGCAGACATTGATTCGATGCTTGATAAAAACGAGGTTCCCGAGGTACCTGATGTCACGCCAGCCCCGAGAGTGATCGATGAAAGAGTTGCCTATATCATGAATACCATTCTTCGTTCTGTCATCACCAACGGCAGTGGACGACCGGCCAACAGGGCCATGCCGGAACGGGAGGACATTCATGGTAAAACCGGTACAACCAACGATGCCAATGACTTGTGGTTTTCCGGCTTCAACAGCAACCTGGTAACAACCGTCTACGTAGGCTACGACACCCCACAGACACTTGGAAAATCCGAACAGGCTGCCACGGTTGCATTACCCATCTGGATTGACTACATGCAGACAGTACTGGAAGGTACTCCCCTTGCCAGCATGCCCCAGCCGGACGGGCTGGAATTCGTGAGGATCAGCCGCGAAACAGGCCTGAGGGCCAGACCCGGCGATGATGGCACATTCTTTGAGGTCTTCAGGAAAGAAAATATTCCCGCTCTCGACGGGAACTCTGGTAATGAAGAAGGCTCCTCACAGGAGCAGAACAAATCGCCTTTCTGATAGCAATCAAGAAAAGTTGCTCAAAAAAAAACCCGGTAGAACCGGGGTTTTTTCAGACCTTGCGGCTGCCGCCAAAACGACGCTTGAAGCGATCTACTCGACCACCAGTGTCCACAATCTTCTGTTTGCCTGTATAGAAAGGATGGCACTGGGAACACACGTCAATACGGATGTCTTCCTTCAGTGTTGAACGCGTCTGGATCACGTTGCCACAGCCACAGGTGGCCGTGATGTCCTGATAGTTGGGATGGATGTCTGCTTTCATGTCATTTCTCCGGATATCGCTACCGGGGAATCATCAGGCCGGCACCATATCCATTTAACTGTATTTAAGGCACTTTCCGGGTTTTCCGGAAATTATGCGAATTCACTTGGGAAAAAAGAGGGCGCATTCTATCAGAATGAGCGAACAGCACAAGGCCTTTACGCCCCGGCTGACCCGGGTCCCCGGGACTCGCGGGCAACTAGTCAGACTGCTTAAGGTAGCTGCGATGGTTTTTCACCACCTCGGAAAAGATAGTCTGGAACAGGTCAAGAACAAAATCCGTATTCAGTCCAAGCTCTTCAGCCAGTGCACGCAACTGCTCCAGCTTTTCCTGTTCACGGACAGGGTCAACAGAATCAAGGCTATTCCTGGCCTTGAGCTCACCCACTCTCGCTGTCACCTTGAAACGCTCCGACAGCAGATCAACCAGGGCATCATCGATCCGGTCGATTTCCTGGCGCAGGGTGAGCAGTTCATCCGGTACTTGTTGGTGTTGCATGGGTGCTTTTAACTCCACAGCTTTTAAAAACGTGCAAAGTATAAACCAAGCGGTCGGGAATCTCCTCAATCCGTCTTAATTTGCTATAGTCGCTTTCCCGACAATCTTGCAGATTTATCCAGTGACATCACCGGCATTTATTCACGTAGCCATCGCATCCCCACTCAGACAGGTCTTTGACTACAGACCACCTGCAGGTAGTGCGCCTGAATCTCTGGTAGCAGGTGTCCGTGTTGAGGTCCCTTTTGGTAACCGCAAGATGATTGGCATTCTCACGGGTGTGTCTGATTCGTCTGATTTTCCCCTGGAAAAGATCAAGCTTGCCCACCGGATAATTGACAGTGAACCCCTGATGGATAGCAATCTAATGGCCCTGTATCGCTGGTCTTCCGAGTATTACCAGTATCCACTGGGCCAGGTATTGCAAACCTCGATACCTACCCAGCTTCGCAAGGGCCAGCCACCGGAGGAGAAGCAGCCCGTTCTATGGCGCCTGACAGAGACAGGCAAAGCGACCACGCCGGAGCAACTGAAAAACGCGCCCAGGCAACAACAGTTGCACGCCTTGCTCAGCGACCAGGCGAGTTTGGCAGCCGCGCAATTATCGGAAGCACTGGGTAAAAACAGTTCTTCCTGTCTCAGGGCCATGGAAGAAAAAGCCCTAGTGGAATCCTTTTCCCCGACCCCGGAAAAACAGGAGAAGTCCGCAAAGCTCTATGGTGACAACAAACCCCTGACGCTTAATAACGAGCAGTCAGTTGCCCTGTCTGAAATCAGGAAAGGGGAAGATGCATTCAGCGTCTTTTTACTTGAAGGGGTAACCGGCAGCGGCAAGACAGAAATCTACCTGCAGGCCATGGCTGGCATTCTTCAGCAGGGCAAACAGGTTCTGGTACTGGTACCGGAAATCAGCCTCACACCACAAACCGTCAGGCGTTTCCAGAAACGCTTTAATCGTAATGTCGCCGTTTTTCATTCAGGCCTTACCGACTCCGAGCGACTGGCCGCCTGGCTTCAGGCCCGCAATGGCAAGGCGGACATCATTATTGGCACACGTTCAGCTATCTTCACGCCAATGGCCAATCCCGGCATGATCATCGTCGATGAAGAACATGACTCCTCCTATAAACAGCAGGAAGGCTTTCGCTACTCAGGGCGCGACCTTGCCATTTTTCGTGCCAGGGAACTGGGAATACCGGTTATTCTGGGCTCTGCAACGCCAAGCCTGGAAAGCCTCAATAATGCCCTGAGCGGTCGATACTGCTATCTCACCCTGACCGAACGCGCCGGCGAGGCAAGCCATCCCTCTTATCGTCTGCTCGACATCAAGGGCCAGCCCCTGACGGAAGGTTTCTCTGAAAGTCTCATGGACATGATCCGGGGTCATCTGGGTAGTGGAAATCAGGTACTTGTCTTCCTCAATCGGCGCGGTTTTGCCCCCATTCTTCTGTGCCGCCATTGTGGCTGGATAGCGACCTGTTCACGTTGCGAGACTAGCTATACGCTTCACAAACAGCCGGCTTCCCTGAGCTGCCATCACTGTGACGCAAGAAAACCTGTGCCATCATCCTGCCCGGAATGCCGCAGCAGTGACCTTGCCGCCATGGGTATGGGTACGGAAAAAACCGAGCAGACCCTGACTGAATTTTTTCCATCCGTCCCGGTATACCGTATCGACAGGGACTCAACCCGTCACCGCGACATGCTGCACGACACCCTGGAAAAAGTGGACAGTGGTGATCCCTGCATCCTGGTTGGCACACAAATGCTTTCCAAGGGACACCATTTCCCCAATGTCACACTTGTTGCCATACTCGATGCCGATGGTGGCCTGTTCAGTGCAGACTTTCGTGGCCAGGAATCCATGGGACAGCTGCTTATTCAGGTGGCCGGCCGGGCTGGACGTGGAGACCAGTCAGGGGAGGTACTTATCCAGACATACAATAGCACCCACCCAACCCTTCAAGCTCTGGTCAAGGATGGTTATGGTCCCTTTTCCAGACAGCTTCTGGAAGAACGCAAACTGGGTAACCTGCCCCCTTTCTCTCATATGGCATTGATCCGGGCAGAAGCAAATAACAGGACCCTGCCCGATACCTTCCTCAAACACATCAAGTCCTCGATCACCCTGGATGAAAACCAGCTTTCCGTGATTGGCCCCATGCCTTCTCCCATGGAAAAACGCGGTGGGCTTTTTCGAATGCAATTGCTACTGGAAGCCGAAAAACGCTCCATCATCCAGCATGGCCTGAATCAGGTGCTAGCTAAGCTCGACTCCGCACCGGACACCCGCCGGGTGCGCTGGTCAATCGATGTGGACCCGGTTGATTTCACCTAACTGAATATTCCGGTCATTCTTTTCTTTATTCATTACAGGTTTTCAAGGATAATTGCGGAAATAACTGTTAAATAAAGATTTTTTGGCGAAACATCAAAAATCCGCTCATCATCCCCTGTTATGATGAATCACTGTTTCCTGAAAACCTGATATGGCCCAAGACTACGCCAAGACAAGAAAGTCCGGGAGTAAAAGCGGCAAGAGCCCCCGCAAATCCCCATCCAGGTCCGCTACCCGCAAGCCGGCTGAACCAACTCATCACTGGAGCTGGTTTTTTTCCGGTCTGTTCAGTGGCGTGCTGATCTGTATTGTCGGGTATGTAGCCCTTACACAAATCAAGCCTGGGGTAAATACGCCCAAGGCTCCTGTTTCACAGAGCGAAGAAGAAAGTGAGTCACGCATTTCCGAACTAGAGTTTTATGAATACCTGCCCCAGGCCGAAGTGGAAGTAAATGTGGTACCTGTGGATGTCGCCCAGGAAGATATGGCTGATGCCTCCCCCGACACCTACCTGCTGCAGGCGGCCTCATTCCAGGATCGCAGTGATGCTGAAGCCCTGCGGGCGCGAATCATCCTGATGAATCTTGATGCTCGTATACAGCCCACGCCCATTTCCGGTGTCACCTGGTACCGTGTCCAGGCGGGCCCCTTTGTTGGTCGTACCCGTGTGGAAGATGCTGAACGAACCCTGATTGAAAACAACATCAATCCGATTCGTCTGAAAATCTCATCCGAGTAGTGCCGCCAGGGTTTTTCCGGCCGGAAGCTTGATTTTCAGGTCACTGCCCCCACATCGGGGTGAATCTCAAACTAGAACAAGCAGGAGCAATCATGGACCAGTACAGGGGAACCACTATCCTGTCGGTACGTCGTGGCAACCAGGTGGTTGTCGGTGGCGACGGCCAGGTTAGTCAGGGTAATACGGTTATGAAGGGGAACGCCCGCAAGGTCAGGCGCCTCTACAACGACAAGGTCCTGGCCGGTTTTGCCGGTGGCACCGCCGACGCATTCACCCTGTTTGAACGCTTTGAGGAACAGCTTGAACAGCATGGCGGTAAATTAACCCGGGCGGCGGTGGAACTGGCCAAGCTCTGGCGGTCTGATAGGGCCCTGCGCCGACTGGAAGCATTACTGGTTGTTGCTGATCGTGAGAACTCCCTGATTATTACCGGCAATGGGGATGTCATCGAACCTGAAGACAGCCTGATGGCAATCGGATCCGGCGGCTCATTTGCCCAGTCAGCCGCAAGGGCCCTGCTGGACAGCACAGATCTTGACGCCCTGAATATCGTTGAAAAAAGCCTCAATATTGCCGCTGACATCTGCGTCTATACCAATCACAACCTCACTATTGAAACTCTGGATACCTGATCAATATGCCCGATTTTACCCCCAGGCAGATTGCCTCCGAACTGGACAAACATATCGTTGGCCAGGATGAAGCAAAACGTGCAGTGGCTATTGCCCTGCGTAACCGCTGGCGCCGGATGCAACTTCCGGAAGCTTTGCGCTACGAAATTTCTCCCAAGAATATCCTCATGATAGGACCCACTGGTGTTGGTAAAACCGAAATTGCCCGCCGCCTGGCCAGGCTTGCCGGTTCCCCCTTCATAAAGGTAGAGGCCACCAAATTCACAGAGGTGGGCTATGTGGGCCGCGACGTGGAATCCATTATCCGGGATCTGGTAGACGCGGCTGTAAAAATGCTCCGGGAAGAGCAACTGGATAAGGTAGCCCATCAGGCTGCCAATGCCGCCGAGGATCAGGTACTGGATATACTGCTGCCAGGCTCCTCTGATAATACAGAAGACATATCGGGTACCCGCCAGGTCTTTCGCAAAAAATTGCGCGAGGGTGAACTTGATGAAAAGGAAATCGAGATCAAGGTCTCTGACAAGATAGGGGTCGAGATCATGGCTCCACCTGGTATGGAGGACATGAGCAGCCAGCTGTCGAGCATGTTTTCCAACATGGGTGGCGGTCGCAAGAAAACACGCCGAGTCACCGTCAAGTCTGCACTGAAAATATTGCAGGATGAGGAAGCCGCAAAACTGGTTAACGAGGATGAACTCAAAACCCAGGCTATTGAAATCACTGAACAGACGGCCATTGTCTTCATCGATGAAATCGACAAGGTCGCTACCAAGAACGAGAACCAGGGTGGCACTGTATCCAGGGAAGGTGTCCAGCGTGATCTGCTACCCCTGATTGAAGGCTCAACGGTCACCACGAAATATGGTTCGGTAAAAACAGACCATATCCTGTTCATCGCCTCCGGGGCATTCCACCTGTCAAAGCCTTCAGACCTGATTCCGGAATTGCAGGGAAGACTGCCAATTCGTGTGGAACTGGATCCACTGACTGCAGATGATTTCGAGCGCATACTGACCGAACCCGATGCCTCCCTGTGCAAACAGTATGTTGCCCTTATGCAGACCGAAGGTATTGAACTGCAGTTCACGGATGACGGTATCAAGCGGATATCTGAAATCGCCTGGCAGGTAAACGAGCGTACTGAAAATATTGGAGCCCGCCGTTTGCATACGGTTATGGAAAGACTGTTGGAAGATACCTCTTTTTCCGCCGGAGAGATGGCAGAAGCCGGCAATGCTACTGTCGTCATTAACAGCGAATTCGTCGATGCCAACCTGGGCAACCTGGCTGCCAATGAAGACCTGAGCCGTTATATACTGTGATCCCATGACTCCTGTTGATATCAAGCTGCACAAACAGTCCGGCATCCTCGAATTGGCCTTCGATGATGGCGGTATCTATTCCCTGCCAGCGGAGTTTCTGCGCGTCTATTCTCCATCAGCGGAAGTCAGGGGGCATGGACCTGGGCAGGAAGTGTTGCAGACAGGCAAAAAGAATGTCCGGATACAGGGACTGGAGCCTGTTGGCAATTATGCCATTCGACTGCAGTTTGACGACGGGCACAATACAGGCATCTATAGCTGGGAATATCTCTCGGAGCTGTGCCTGAACCAGTCGGAATTCTGGGAAGACTATCTTGGTAGAATGAAAAAAGCCGGTGCCAGGAGGGAAAACCTGCCGAACGATGTGCAGATCGTCAATCTCATGCCCCTGAACGATTCTGATTAACAGCGGCGCCATTGACCCACACATACGCTCTGCTCCAAAGCCGCATATCCCTGAAGGCTTTCATCAAGTAAAATGATTTCATGAACAAAAATAAAACCACGCATTTCGGCTACCGGGAGGTTCCGGTCGAGGACAAGGCCGGCCTGGTCGGACAGGTCTTTCATTCCGTCGCTCGCAAATACGACATGATGAATGATGTTATGTCCCTGGGTACCCACAGGATCATCAAGCGTTTTACCGTGGAACTGAGCGCCCTGCGTCCCGGAATGGATGTACTCGATCTTGCCGGTGGCACAGGTGACTTCAGTCTCCTGTTTTCCCCAATTGTGGGCCGTAAAGGCAGTGTCACACTTGCCGACATCAATGAGTCCATGGTGCGGGTTGGTCGAGATCGCATCATCGACAAGGGCAATCCCGGCAATATTGCCTATACCATTGCCAATGCCGAGAAACTTCCCTTTGAAGACAATTCTTTCGACTGCATCTGTATTGCTTATGGCCTGCGTAACGTGACTGACAAGGATGCGGCGCTTGCATCCATGTTCAGCAAGACCAAGCCAGGCGGCAGGGTGCTGGTGCTCGAGTTTTCCAAGCCCGTTAATCCCCTGCTGGAAAAAGCCTATGATGCCTATTCCGTTCTCTGGCCAAAAGCTGGACAGCTGATTACCGGTGACGGCGACAGTTACCAGTACCTGGTCGAATCCATTCGTATGCACCCGGATCAGGAAACCCTCAAACAGATGATGATCAATGCCGGATTTGAAAACTGTCAGTATCACAATGTCATGGGTGGCATCTGCGCAATCCATATCGGCTACAAACCTGCTGCCTGACCTGCCATGGCTGTATCACTCCTGCACTCAGCTATACTTTCTGCCATCCAGGGCATGGTAAATAACCTGCTGGCTCTTGATTCCCGAACGTCTGCCCGGCTCTCACCACTGTCAGGCAAGGTATTACAGATCCACTGCCTCACACCCGACATACTGGTGAACCTGATCGTCTGCGAGAACTCTCTCCAGTTTTGCCAGGGAGATATCGACAATCCGGATACGATAATTACCGGCACAGCTACCGCCCTGGTCAATCTCCTAGTCACCAGGGATACATCAAATCTCAAGCATAAGGGGATTGAGATCAGGGGAAGTACCTCCCTGCTGACCAGCCTGCAGGAAGTCCTGATGAGCCTGAATATTGACTGGGAATATCACCTGAGCAAACTGGTAGGAGACATCCCAACCCAGGCGCTTGGTGAGTTATTGGAAAATAGCCAGGAATATGCCGCCAGAGCAGGCCGCAACCTGCAGCAGGATATAGATGATTACCTGCATGAAGAGAGGCAGCTGCTACCAACAGCCAGCCAGGTTAAATCATTTGAGGATTCAGTCGATAATCTGCGGCTGCGTGTTGATCGGTTGAGGGCCAGGGTTTCCCGCCTGGAGACACCAACAACCTGAGCCCTGCTACGTCTTATCTCTATGGAAGCTATCGACACACTTCCTGATATTCTACCTGTCTAGTCTTGCAGGTATTGATAAATCCGCTGTTCAAACCCCCGCAACACGTCTATGGCCTCGGCATCGTAAAAAGGCAGGTACTGCATCAGTAATACCACACCAATCTGGTTTTCCGGGTCTATCCAGAATTCAGTATTGTAGATACCAGCCCAGGACATACTGCCAGGCGCACGACGGTTCTCATCCTGACGGGCTGTAATCTGGAAGCCCAGACCAAAACCATCTTCACCGGCACCCAGCGGGAATGGCTGACTGAGTGCAGGGTTTGTTGTCGGCATCTGCCTGACCCTGACACGGCCGGTATGATCCTCACCCATGGCAGTGATTAATTGTGCATCGATAATCCTGTCGCCAAAATCACTCACTCCGTCATTAAGAAACAGACGCATGAAACTGGCATAGTCATGGGCAGAACCATACAGACCACCGTCTCCGAGCACCGGTGAAACAATCTCGCCTGCTGGAGGCGGCAATTCAACAAACTGTCCATCAACCCTGTTGTGTATGGTAACGACACGACGCTTTTTCGCAGAGGGCACAGCATAGAAGGTATTTGCCATGGCCAGGGGAGCGAGGATATTTACCTTTAAAAAATCAAAAAGGCCAAGTCCAGACACGGTTTCAACGAGATGTCCGAGGACTCGTGTGCTCTCACCATAGGTCCAGGCGGCACCTGGCTCATGCAGCAACGGCAGGCTGGTCGCCGATGCATTGAAGTCAATGCCCAATAGCCTGGCCAGTTCCGGGCTGTCAAAAGAATAACCAAGCCCGGAGGTATGGGTCAGCAAATGACGCACTGTGATTTTGTTGGTTGCCGACCTGGCGGAATATTCACCGGATTCAAAATCAACCCGGGTAAAAACTTCACGATCTGCAAGGTAAGGCAAGTATGTTTCCACGGGCTCATCCAGCTCAATGCTGCCTTGCTCAACCAGCATCATAACTGCAAGGGATGTCACCGGCTTGGTCATGGATGCCAGATTGAATAGTGCCTCCATGGTCATGGGAGATGCCTGCGCAACATGCCGGTTTCCGAATGCTCCCTGGTAAATCACACGGTCCTGGTTTGTTACCAGGGCTACCATCCCGGGAATCCCGTGCTTCTCCTGCGCGTCTGCCAGATAACGTTCCAGTTCCATCCTGCCGGCTTCGGAAAACTCCTGTGCAACAAGCATGGCAGGAAAAAACAATGTAAAGAGAAAAAGTCTGGCAAGCATCTGTTTAATCTCGAAGGTGGTTGTGGGTTATCTGGCAGTCAGGAATAAGAGGCTGCAAACGCCATCCCTTTGAGCCTGGCAAGCCTCTCGCCCGGATCTAGCCGATACCATAAATGACACTGGGAATGACCATTGGTAATACACTGGAGAAATTCGGGACATCCGCTACCAGTGTCTCTGTATGCTCAGCACCGGCGGCATCAAAGGCTGCCTGGTCTTCAATATAAAAATTTATACAACCCATGAAAGGAGCATTACCCTGTGGTAGAGGTGCCGGTTTTCGTACTTCAAACCGGCGGATTGCCTCACGGCCATACAGGTCCATGATCAGCGTCATATGCTTATCCCGGTAATAGTCCGGATCAAAAGTAGCCCCTTCTTCATGGGGGTACAAAATAGCCATGCATGTCTGGCCAAGTTCGGTGGAATGCAGATCCCCTCCCGATTCCCCCCAGATAATATCGTTTTGTACAACAAGTCCGGTATTGGTGAAATTGGGCACATCTGCTGCTACTTCCTCACCGTGTTCTGCCCCAGCCGCCGCAAAGGCTTCGGCATCACGGATATAGATATTCACATGCAGCACATAAGGGGACGGCGGGGCACCCGGCATAACAATCGGTTTATGCATCTCATACCTGCTGATGGCATCGTTTCCATAACGCTCCATGATCAGCGTGAGGTGATTGTCCCTGTAATAATCATAATCAAACGTGACATTATCCCCGTTCCGGTAAAGGATGGTCAGACAGGTGGAGCCCACAATATTCTCTCTTTCCCCCATCCCTGCCGTAGAGCAACCCACTGCAGAGGCCAGGGCAGCCAGTGTGACTCCCTGCCCTGTGGACCTGAGCATTTCACGGCGGGTGAAAGTGGATTCCCGACTGTTTCCGGTATTCAAAGATTTCATGGATGGTCCATTTTTAATTATAGGCAGAGCAATGCATTTTACACATGGGCCTGACACTTACCAACTCACTGAGGTCTTTGATTTTACTGGCATTCTGAATAGTGATATTGTTGCCGCCCCTGCATTTTCCGGACACTTTTTTTCATTGTGAACAGGCTCTTCAGGCTCTTGAAAATCTACCGGGTGGCAAACCGTTACCGCCTGGGCGAACTATTGCGCAACTTTGACCAGGCCCGGGGCCTGTCACTGTTGCTGAGTCTGCCTTTACCAGCAGCCCGGGACATTGACACCCTGAATCGTGGACAGCGACTGCGGTTGGCACTGGAGGCCCTTGGTCCTATCTTTATCAAATTTGGCCAGCTGCTTTCTACCCGCCGGGACATGGTGCCTGAAGACATAGCGGATGAGCTCGCCGTCCTCCAGGATAACGTGCCGCCCTTCGGAGAAGAGGAAGCTGCCGCACTGGTTGAAGAAGCACTGGGAGCAACTTTGGATGAGCTTTTCGCCGACTTTACATCGACACCACTGGCCTCTGCCTCCATTGCCCAGGTTCATACGGCGGTATTACCCGGCGGCGAGGAAGTTGTAGTCAAAGTCATACGTCCGGGCATCGACAAAATCATTAGCCAGGACATTGCCCTGCTCAAGAGCATTGCCCGATTTGTTGAGCATAATGTGGACCAGGGGAAACGCCTGCGGGCCATGGAAGTCGTCCAGGACTATGACTACATCATTCATGATGAACTCAATCTGATGTCAGAAGGGGCCAATGGCACCCAGCTGCGCAGAAACTTTGAACATTCTGGCCTGCTTTATGTACCCAGGGTGTACTGGGATTATACGCGCATGAATGTGCTGGTAATGGAGCGTATTCACGGCATCCCGGTAAGCCGCATTGAGGAGTTGAAAGCCTGCGGCATTGATCTCAAGGTGCTGGCTGAACGGGGTGTTGAAATCTTCTTCACCCAGGTATTCACCCATAGCTTCTTCCATGCCGATATGCACCCGGGCAATGTCTATGTATCACGTGAGCATCCTGAGAAACCCCAGTACATCGCACTTGATTGCGCCATCATCGGGACGCTCAGTCGTGACGACCAGTATTACCTGGCTAAAAACCTGCTCGCCATTTTCAAGCGCGATTATCGCAGGGTGGCCGAATTGCATGTTGAATGCGGCTGGGTTCCCCCTGACACCCCGGTCAACGCTTTTGAGGCAACCATGCGGAGCGTCTGCGAACCGATTTTCCAGAAACCTCTGAAAGACATTTCCTTTGGAATGCTGTTACTGCAGCTTTTCCAGACTGCGAGTCGTTTCAATATGGAGGTACAGCCCTCCCTGGTGCTGTTACAGAAAACCCTGCTCAATGTAGAGGGCCTTGGCAAACAGCTCTACCCCGAGCTGGATCTCTGGGAGAATGCGCTGCCCTTCCTGGAACGTTGGCAAAAACAACGCCTGTCCCCCATAAGCAACCTGAAAAAAGTCTCAGAACGTATCCCTGAATGGCTGGAACAGTTACCGGAAATCCCCGAGCTGTTATTTGATGCCATGCAGGAAATCAAGCAGTCACGGGGACACCGGGAGGCCATGGAGCAGGAAAGAGAAAAACGTTTTGCCCGCTTCAGAAATCATCGGCGTCGGCGCAATCGCCTACTGGGAATGGTTTTAGTGGCAATGGCCGGCCTGTCCCTGCAGCCAACGATAGCAGCCTGGATCGCAGACTTGCCACTTCCCTCATTACTGCTCACCGGATTCGGGCTGGTTCTACTGCTGTCGAGCAGACGCTGAATCAAGGCAGATTCCGGTTTTACGCTTGAATTCTGACCCATCACCCCAAAATAGAGTATTCTTGGCGACTGCAAAACAGCAAGTAACTATCGGAGCAAGCGGATATGAGCACAGACTGGCTCGACAGGGTTAACTGGAATTCTGACGGCCTTGTTCCCGCAATTGCCCAGGATCATGAAAGCGGCAAGATATTGATGCAGGCCTGGGTAAACCGGGAAGCCCTTGAACTGGCTGTCCGTGAAAACCGCGCCGTTTACTGGTCCCGCTCCCGCCAGAAATTGTGGCGCAAGGGTGAAGACTCGGGACATGTACAGGTCCTGCATGGCGTATTTCTGGATTGTGACAGGGACAGCCTCATTTATCGTGTGGAGCAGCTTGGCGGAATTGCCTGCCATACAGGCCGTGAAAGCTGTTATTTCCTGAAACTGGAAAATGGAAAATGGCAGGAATCGGACAGCGAACCTGTGTTAAAGGCACCCGAAGATATCTATGGATGAATCCGGACAGAAAAGCAAATGACTGACACCCTGCAAAAACTGGCGGCAATTATTGAATCCAGGAAATCGGCTGACCCCGGCTCTTCCTATGTTGCCAGCCTGAATCACAAGGGACTGGATAAAATTCTGGCTAAAGTAGCTGAAGAATCCGGGGAAACCATTGAGGCCGCCAGAGAAGCTGAACAGAATGGCGATACAGAACACCTGGTATATGAAACAGCAGACCTGTGGTTTCATACCCTGGTCATGCTGGCAAAGCTTGAAACTGGGCCAGAGGCAGTACTGGCAGAACTGGAGCGCCGTTTTGGTATGAGTGGCCTCGAAGAAAAAGCCTCACGCGGCAAGAGTCAAGACTGATACAATGGCCACCCTCATCCTGGCATGAGTATGGCAGGAACACAGTAGCCCAGGCTACGAAGAACTTACATTTAGGAGGTAATCATGGGAATTGGCGGAATCAGCATGTGGCAGCTGCTCATCATCCTGTTGATCGTTGTGATGGTGTTTGGCACCAAGAAACTCAAGAATATCGGATCAGACCTTGGCGGGGCCCTCAAGGGCTTCAAGAATGCCATGAGTGATGAAGAAAGTGAGGCAAAGGATTCCCAGGCACAGCTTGAGGAAGAACCCGATACTTTCGATGTGAAAGCGGAAAAAGTAGAAGATGCCGAGGAGAACAAGGCCTGAAGCAGACCCTTGCTTCAGCGTAGCCGTAGCCGTACGCAAGGTCTCACCGGTCTCCCATGTTTGATCCCAGTTTTTTCGAGCTCATTATTATCTGCGTGGTCGCATTGCTTGTGCTCGGCCCGGATAAATTACCTGGTGCCATCAAGACACTGGGCTTGTGGATCGGTCGCCTGCGCCGAAGCTTCAATAACATCAAGCGTGAAATAGAACATGAAGTTGGCGCTGATGAAATTCGCCGACAATTGCGCAATGAAGCTATCATGGAAAAGTTCAACGCCACCAAGAGCGAAGTTACCCAGTCCATTGAATCCGTCAAGAAAGAAGCTGATGCGATTAAAGATGATCTGAACATCAAGAAGCAGTTCACAAGTGGTGTTGATAACAAGCCCGAACAGAGCACAGCTGCCGCCGGTGAGGACATTGATCCGGTAGAAAAACTGCCAACCAACGACCCGGCTGCCCGAGTCATTCCACAAAGTACCACCCAGACGGCAACGCCTGCACCAGACACCAAACCGTCGAGTGATGCTGAAACCAAACCATCGGCAACGGCATCCTCTTCAACCGATTCCGGGAATTCTGAAGAAAACCCCGACAAACCTGCCTGACATAAACTGCAGTAATGACAGATACCGAACAACAAGAACAGGATATCGATTCCACGGAACAGCCGCTGATCTCCCACCTGGTGGAATTGAGAGACCGTTTGCTGCGCTGCCTGCTGGTTATCCTGGTGCTTTTCCTCGGAATTTTCCCGTGGGCCAATGACCTTTACATTATTGTGTCGCAGCCCCTGATAGATGTCCTGCCGGAAGGCTCAAGCATGATTGCCACATCTGTCACCTCACCATTCATGATTCCCTTCAAGACGTCAATTTATGCGGCCCTTTTTCTTGGCGTGCCTTTTATCCTGCACCAGGCGTGGGCGTTTATTTCTCCCGGACTGTATCGGAATGAGATTCGCGTAACCCTGCCCATTCTTGTTTCAAGCGTACTGCTTTTCTATGCAGGCATTGCGTTTGCGTATTTCATCATGTTCAATTTTGTCTTCGATTTTTTCGTCAGCAGTGCACCGGAAACAGTCTCTGTAATGACGGATATCTCGCAATACCTGGATTTTGTGCTGTCACTGTTTTTTGTTTTCGGCCTGGTGTTTGAGGTACCTATTGCGACATTGCTGCTGATATTTTCCGGTGTGGTAACCACGCAGAAACTGGCAGAAAAACGTCCGTATATCATTATCGGCTGCTTTGTTGTCGGCATGTTTCTGACGCCGCAGGACCCGCTTTCACAATCCTTTGTTGCCATCCCGATGTGGCTACTTTTTGAAGTTGGCCTCATTGCCGGGAAGATGCTGCACAAGGTGGATGATAAGACGGAACAGGATGGTGAAGAGGAAAGTGACGGGGCAGGCTAAAGGCTAAAGGCTAAAGGCTAAAGGCTAAAGGCAGGATCGTTCGTCTGAAATTAACCGTCAAGGGTTTTATTTGGACTTATGCCTGAATTCGATGGTCAGATAAATACAATCCCTCCTGCTACCTAGAATATTTCCTCTTGTATCCTGCATCCTGCCTCCCGTTTCCTGCATGGTTTATCACTTCCCATCAAAACTTTACCACTCCAGAATTTGATACAGGATTCGGGAAATTACACGAAAGCTTCGTCCGTTTATGCTTTCAGCATAAACGTTACTGGCCCGTCATTGGTCAGACTGACCTGCATGTCCGCGGCAAACTCACCAGTCGCCACTTCAGTATGCGTTGACCGGGCGTTAGCTACAAAATAGTTATAGAGGCCTTCGGCTTCCTGCGGGGGCTTGGCGCTGGAAAAGCCCGGACGCAGACCGCGACCGGTATCTGCCGCCAGGGTAAACTGGGAAATCACGAGCAGCCCGCCATTTATGTCGCTGACACTGAGATTCATCTTGCCTTCAGCGTCGGAAAACACCCGATACGACAACACTTTTCTGACCAGTTTGTCAGCTTCCTCCCTGGTGTCCTCCTTTTCAACACCAAGAAAGACTACCAGGCCCTGGCCTATTTGACCGGCGGTCCTCTCCTCTATATCTACCTTTGCTGAAGTAACCCGCTGTATGAGTGCCAGCATTACGGACTCCTAGCCTCTGAGTTCACTACCCCGACTGCGTCGCTTGCGTTCATTCTCGGTTAGAAACTGCTTGCGCAGGCGGATATGGTTCGGGGTAATTTCAACCAGTTCATCACCTTCAATAAATTCCATGGCCTGCTCCAGGCTGTGGCGAACGGGCGGGGTCAGAATAATATTCTCATCACTGCCGGAGGCACGAACGTTAGTTAATTGTTTGGCCTTGGTGGGATTCACTACCAGGTCATTTTCCCGGCTGTGCAGACCAACAATCATACCCTCATACACTTCACTGTTTGGCTCAATAAACAGGCGACCACGATCCTGGAGGTTGTACAGCGCATAACCAAGAGTCTTGCCTTTCACCATGGATACCAGAACCCCATTGTTTCGACCGGCGATCTCGCCTTTCTTAATCGGTCCGAAATGATCAAATACATGGGTCAGGATGCCGGAGCCGGAAGTAAGCCCCATAAACTGTGTCCGAAAACCAATCAGCCCCCGTGTCGGAATGATAAAGCTGATTCGTACCCTGCCCTTGCCATCTGAACTCATATCCTGCATCTCTGCCTTTCGCAGACCCAGTTCTTCAATGACCGAACCCTGATGCTCTTCTTCCACATCCACCACAAGATTCTCATAAGGCTCGTGCAGCTGGCCGTCAATTTCCTTGGTCACTACTTCCGGACGGGAAACTGCCAGCTCATATCCTTCACGCCGCATGGTTTCAATCAAAACCGACAAATGCAGTTCGCCACGGCCAGACACCCTGAATTTTTCAGCGCTTTCACCGGGCTCAACGCGCAGTGCCACGTTATGGATCAGCTCCCTTTCCAGTCTTTCCTTCAGGTTACGACTGGTGATGTACTTACCATCCTGGCCCGCAAAGGGAGAGTCATTGACCTGGAAGGTCATGGTCACTGTTGGCTCATCCACGCTTAGCGGAGGCAATGCCTCGGGGGTATCCGGATCACACAGGGTGTCACTGATATTGAGCTCATCAAGGCCACTCACACAGATAATATCGCCAGCAGCCGCTTCATCCGCATCAACCTGTTCCAGCCCCAGATAGGTTTTTACCTGCCCGATCTTTGCCCGACGGCTATTCCCCTGACTGTCAATGACCACGACTGGCATATTGGTTTTTACCTTGCCCCTGGTCACCCTGCCGACACCGATAACCCCAACATAGGAGTTGTAATCCAGGGCACTGATCTGCATCTGCAATGGTCCATCACTGTTTACATCCGGCGCCGGCACCTTATCGACAATCAGCCTGAACAGACTTTCCATGTTGTCCTCAAGCGCATCCGGTTCTTCCCCGGCCTTACCTTCCAGTGCCGAGGCATAGATGACCGGAAAGTCCAGTTGCTCTTCAGTGGCGCCCAGCCTGTCAAACAGGTCAAAAACCTCATTCAATACCCAGTCCGGGCGGGCACCATCCCGGTCAATCTTGTTAATGACGACAATAGGATGCAGCCCCCGGGCAAAGGCTTTCTGGGTCACAAAGCGGGTCTGGGGCATTGGTCCTTCTACCGCATCCACCAGCAGCAATACACTATCCACCATGGACAGGACACGTTCCACTTCACCACCAAAGTCAGCATGCCCTGGCGTATCAACAATATTGATTCGGTAATCCTGCCAGCTCACAGCCGTGTTCTTGGCCAGAATGGTAATACCCCGCTCCTTTTCCTGGTCATTGGAGTCCATGACACGCTTGATTTCCTTACCCCTGGTTTCCAGGGTACCGGACTGCTGCAGCAACTTGTCAACGAGGGTGGTTTTACCATGGTCAACGTGGGCGATGATGGCGATATTTCTAATTTTTTCTATCACAGTAGTATTTTCGGGCTGAATGGAAGGCGCGGATTATACAGGTTCTTGTTATCAGGGTAATTTTTGTTTTTAAAAAAACAGGGAAAATCGGTAGATTTATAGTCTCACAGTAGAAACCGGGGGTATTTTAAAAGAAAATCATCCTGGCCAATTTATGCCTGTCCTGGAGCACAAGACGCTTCTCAAGATATCGATCATCGCTCAGGCCGATAGACGCCTACATTTCCAAACCCTTCATCGTGTAGAAATGACGCATGCAACTTACTCATGATCCCCTTCTCACAATATAGCCAGTATTGCTTCTGTTTATCCAATGTAGGGAATACGGTATTAAGTTTGTAAAACGGAATTCTTTCCACAGTTGCAGGCACATTTACCAAAGAGCGGCTTTCCTCTTCATCGGGATGGCGTATATCAATCACAACATCTTCACCGGAAAGCTCGCTTTTTATTTCAAGTTCCTGCGCGGTTTTTTCTGCTGCAATATCAACCTGATCTATAAGAACCGTTTCAGCGTTCGCTATCGCCCTATCGAGAATGGAAAAATCAAACCGTCCTTCCTGTTTTTCTATCTTGTGCATCCTAGCCCGCGTGGTAGGTTTCACTGAAATCACCCCGCAATACTCAGGAATTACAGCAGAAAAGGCTTCTGTCCCTATCGCCCGGGCGGTGTCGACAATTTCCTGTTTTTCCATCATGGCCAGTGGCCGGAACACCAGATGATCTGTGACCTTGTCTATCACGGCCAGGTTAGGCAGGGTCTGGCTGCTGACCTGGGCAACACTCTCCCCGGTCACCAGGGCCTGAATCTTTAATTTATCAGCCACAGAGCCCGCCGCCCTCATCATCATTCGTTTGAGAACCACACCCATCTGGGAGTTATCCACTTTCTCAAGAATTTCTCCAACCACCTCCTCAAAAGGAACAGTGACGAAACGCACCCTGTGGGTCGAGCCAAATCTCATCCACAGGTACAGCGCTACTTCCTTCACAGCGATTTCATGTTCCCTTCCACCCAGGTTGAAGAAACAGAAATGGGTAAGCAAGCCACGGCGCATGGACAGGTAACTGGACACGGAAGAATCAAATCCACCGGAAATGAGGGATAGCACACTGTCCTGGGTACCCAGTGGAAAACCATTTAAACCAGGAAAGGTACTCTCCACCACGAAAAACTTGTCACCCATGATTTCCAGTTTTACGAGCACCTGGGGATTCACCAGGCTGACTCCTTTGGCGCCGGTTTGCCGATTAAGGCCACCACCAACATATTTCTCAACATCAACGGAACTGAAGGAATGACTCCCTGTTCTTTTACAACGCACGGCGAATGTTTTTCCGTTCAGTCGGTCCTGGAATGTCTGCCGGGTTTTTTCAAGCACATCATCAAGGTCTTTCAATCCGTATTGCCTGACCCTTTCGTAAAAACAGATTCCCTGCGTGGATGACAAAACCTGCTCAGCCTCGGCCTGTGACTGCTCATCAAGTTCGGGAAAATCAATACCAATGTAATCCCAGTTACCGTTTACGATCACGTCTTCATTAATCCGGCGCAACAGGAAAGCCAGGTTTTTCCTGAGCTGTTTAGCAAAACGGTTTCGAACGGGACGACTCTTTATCGTCATCTCCGGTGAATATTTGACCAGGTATTTCATGCTAGTGAGACTTGCCGGGATAAATGCCAGGGGCAGGCATTATATAGAATTGGAGGAGACCAGTCGCCAACCGGCCCACAGACTGCCGCACCATTACTGTGCGACAAAATGTTCAATTACGTGCATAATGCACTATTATAGTGCGTATTATTGTTGCAGTATAAATATTTTCCTTAAAATTCAAAGGGCTATAAGTTGGTTCAGTATTTGCTATCAGCTATTCATCAAAGGGAATTGTCATCATTGCTGCTGACCAGGAATGCATATAACTCTCGGCAGGAAAATATAACAGGACTATTGAGAAGCGTGCTGCATGAATGCCCAACTGCCCACTACCAATGGATTTACACTGGAATTGAAAGCTGAAAGCCTGAATACAAGCCTTTTGGATAATCTCACCACAGCCGTGGTCGTGCTGGATAACAGCCTGCACATTATGTACCTGAATCCGGCTGCTGAGGCCCTGCTTGAAACCAGCAGCAAACATAGCCAGCATCTTTTTATTGGCGATCTGCTGCTCAATTCCGTCCAGCTGGTCAAATCCCTCAAGAATGTGGTGGAAAACGGTATTACCTTCATTGCCCGCAAGGCCAAGCTGGCCAGGGCCAATACCAACCAGATGACAGTCGATTATTCAGCCAGCCGACTGATTTTTGAAAACCAGACCTACATCATGCTCGAGCTTCAGGAACTGGACCGTTCTTACAATATTTCACGCAAGGAAATGCTGATTTCCAATCATGAAACAACCCTGGGACTGGTTCGGGGCCTGGGCCATGAAATCAAGAACCCACTGGGGGGCATTCGTGGTGCAGCCCAACTGCTGGCTGCCGAGCTGGAAGACAAGGAACTTACTGATTACACCAATGTGATCATTGAGGAAACTGACCGTCTGGTAGGTCTCATTGACCGCCTGACAGGTCAGTACAAAAAACCGGCATTACAGACTGTCAACATTCACGAAGTTTTGGAGCGGGTTTACAACCTTGTCATTGCGGAAACCCGGGGAAGTATTGAAGTGGAAAAAGATTATGACCCGAGTATTCCTGAGCTCACGGGCGACCTGGGACAGCTGATACAGGCAGTACTTAATATCGTACGCAATGCCATGCAGGCGCTGACCGAATCTGATAAAAAGATTGATGCCCCCAAAATTATCCTGCGCACACGAGCTGTCTACAACGTAACTATTGGATCCAAACTCCATAAACTGGCAGCCCGTATAGACATTATTGATAACGGACCCGGGATCAAAACGGAAATCATGGAAAATATTTTCTACCCCCTCATAAGTGGCAGAGCCAATGGGACGGGTCTCGGACTCTCCCTGTCGCAAAATATTCTGAAAAATCACGAAGGCCTGATTGAATGTGACAGCAAACCCGGGAGAACCTGTTTTTCCCTTACCCTGCCGCTGTCACTGGAAGCAGAGGACATAGAGTAATGACTGCAAATAGTATGATCTGGATCGTTGATGACGATCGCTCAATTCGCTGGGTTCTGGAAAAATCACTTACCAAGGCCGGGTTTAACAGCGAATGTTTTGAAAGCGGTGATGGCCTGCTGGAAAAATTACAGACCTCCCAGCCAGATGCAATCATCAGCGATATTCGCATGCCCGGTATAGACGGGCTGGAAGTCCTCGCAGAGGTTCAGGAAGCCTATCCCAATATTCCTGTCATTATCATGACCGCCCACAGTGATCTGAGCAGCGCGGTCAAATCCTACAAAAAAGGGGCTTTTGAATATCTTCCCAAACCCTTTGACGTCAATGAAGCCGTAGAAGTCACCCAGCGCGCGGTCAAGCATGCAAGTGAAAACAAATCGGCCCCCTCTGAGCTTCTCGTTGTTGAAGCCAAGGAAATCATCGGTGAAGCCCCTGCCATGCAGGAAGTGTTTCGTGCCATAGGTCGACTTTCCCATTCCAATATTACTGTCCTGATCAAGGGCGAATCAGGCACGGGCAAGGAACTGGTAGCCCAGGCCCTTCACAAACACAGTCCACGTGCTGAGAAACCTTACATACCACTGAATGTGGCGGCAATTCCCAAGGATTTGATCGAATCAGAGCTTTTCGGCCATGAAAAAGGCGCATTTACCGGTGCCACCCAGTTACGTGTAGGGCGCTTTGAGCAGGCTGACGGAGGAACACTGTTTCTGGATGAAATCGGCGATATGCCGATGGAAACCCAGACCCGGCTGCTGCGCGTTCTGTCTGACGGGGAGTTTTATCGTGTAGGGGGCCTTACTCCAATAAAGGCCGACGTCCGTGTGATTGCTGCCACTCACCAGAATCTTGAAGAGCGGGTCAAGGATCACCTGTTCAGGGAAGATCTTTATCACCGACTCAATGTAATCCCGATCAACCTGCCCAAGCTGGCCGATCGCCGTGAAGATATTCCTGCGCTGATGGAACATTTCCTGTCCCGGGCTGCGAAACAGATGGGTGTTGAGAAAAAGGAATTGCGGCAGGAAACAAGCCAGTACCTGACAGGCCTGCCCTGGCCCGGCAACGTGCGCCAGCTGGAAAATTTCTGTAGCTGGATTACTGTCATGGCCTCCGGTCGTGAAATTTTCACCAACGATTTACCGGAAGAATTTCTCAATCCCAAAGATCAGGAAAACGTCTCCGGCAGCTGGGCAGACAACCTGAGAGGCTGGGCTGACCAGGAGCTCAGCCTGGGACACTCAGGTATCCTGCAGCAGGCTACTCCGATTTTTGAAAAGTGCATGATCGAGGTAGCCCTGAAGCATAGCGGAGGGCGTAAACGGGATGCCTCTACACTTCTTGGCTGGGGCCGAAACACGCTTACCCGCAAGATCAAGGAACTGGGTATTGAGAATGGTGTAGTCGATACTACTGAATAATACCGCCTCTTCCCGCTTTACTGTTTGCAGACCAGTATTTATGCTGGCGTTGTTTCCAGGCAGAGAGCTGCTATGCAATCGAAAACTACCATCCCACTGCTTACCACAGGTGGCCTGGTGCTTCTTATTGCCGCCTGGTTTGGTTTCAAGACTCTGCAACACAGAAACCTGCTCAACAATGGACACCAGTTTGCCCTGACAGCTTCCGAAAATATTCTCGCTTCATGGAATAGTGATTTTTTCAGGCAGATCAGTTCCGAGGAACTGATCTCCTCATTTGTAGTAATGGTATTGAATTGATGTTTGCCAATTTTCGCCGTGTTGGCAGACTCGAATCCCTTGCACCTGGAAGAGATGAACTTTTAAATGCAACATGGGGGCCTTCAGAGGAGAACCTGATCGCCCGCTTCTATCTGGATGGTGAATTCTCTACGGGAACTTCTCCGGTTTTTGTCGAATTGGTACTAATGAATAATAACTGGCAGCTACAGAATTTCTATATTGAAGCACCGGTACTTATGGAGTGAGTTCACTGCTTCGGTATACTTTACTGGTGCTTTCTATACTCAGGGACCAGTTTCAAGAAGAATTTCCTGCCAGTTAATCACCCGGTTATGCCCCTGGAACGTTCCGAAATCAACAATTCCCCTTGGATTATCTTCTGCTGCATCTACACCGGACTCTTCATCTGCATAGTAGCCGGCATTTTGATCCCGCCAGTCAAACCTCAGGTAGCCATAGTCAACCAGGGTATCTGATACACCCGGATCGATATTCACATCCGTCTGCAGGTCAAACTCCAGTAGCACGGATCCTGTCTCCACGACTGCCGCATCAGATTCAAACGGCGAGGGAATATAGAACGGTGTATTCCTACTAGCAGAAGTTGCATCAGTACTGCCTGCTTCCAGCGTTGTTACCGAAAATGTTGCTGTTTGCACAGTGACATTAACACCTGCCGTTGGTGTGGCAGGACCGATACTGTCTATAGCCAGCCCCTCTGTATAGGAATCACTGATTACACTGAGGTTTTCACTATTGAAAATGGAGCAGTCATCCAGCCCATTGACCAGGTAATTCATGGTGTCACTGTCGTAGTATTCAACAACCAGCGTGACAGGCACATCATAGCCTGCCCCTGATATGGAGGAAGTTGAGATTTCTGATCCACCAACACTGTTGACCACCAGGCGGCCATAACGAATCTGCGTATTCAGGACAGTTACAGTATCAGACCCGCCACCATCAAGATCCAGGTCATAATCAAGTGGCAACAATTCAATCCCGTCACTATCAGTAGGTATCAACCCACCAGTGAATTCATTATAGGGACCATCGGGTGTGTCAGGCCCGGACTTGTTCAATACCAGGGTGCTTAGAATTTCCCTCTCACCAAAATTTGCATCATTCCAGTTAAAGACCTCATCACTGCTGGCCAATCGTGAGGAGAGCAGTGTTGAACTGGCCTGGTCTACTGCAGAGAAAGCCAGCATGGCAGGATCATTGAGTTTCACAAAACCACTGATGTAATTTTCTGTGGTATCACCAAAGGCATTGTTGGCCTTGAGCTCGACAGTAACCTGCATGGGTTCACCCATATAGGTAAACACCGATGGCGGCATACAGAATGTATTCAGGTCAAAGCGATTAATTAGCGATGATGCCGTAATTTCATAGTGATGCGGTGTAAAACGTCCGAGATTTTTGAAAGCTCCCTGTATGTTTTCACCAGTACCAAGATAGTTTCCGCCAAAGAGGTTAGCTACCAGGTCGATGATACCGACTTCGTCATAGGTGATGTTGGCATGCTCCTCAGCACCATTGGTAAAACTACTGTAGTTGGTTGTACCAGCCAGAACACCAATGGTTCCTGTTGCGGGAGCAACCAGTTGTGGCGTAATGGATACGATAAGGGTCGGTGTTTCATTACCAAAATTGGGCGTTACCGTATTGTCTGAAAGGTCTGCGTCAGCATCGGGTTGACCATCCAGGTCGGTATCATCTCCGGCCTGGTAGGTTACAGCCTGAACTCCCACGGTGAAGATTGTCAAAACCCAGCGGGTCCTTTTTGCGGCGAAACTCGGGCAGGTAAAGATTGATCTGCTGCTTCATGCCAACGTCTCCTGCCGCATGGCTCCGCCGATAGCCAGCATGCAATCCTGCTGTTGCCAGTCAGGTAATTCTGTATGGCTTTTCAGGCATCCATTTAAGTCCATACTGCCCACCTCAATGGTCATGGACTCGTTGAGTTCCCGAACCAGTTTTTCGGCTCCCTCTTCGCGCGAGGCAAGAATTATTTTCGGCACAAGCGCCTGTCCCATCTGGCTCTGGTAATAATCCAGTGAACGCTGAATTTCAGTGACCAGACGCTCACGAATCATGGTCCACTCCGCAGACTCCAGAATGTCTTTGCTGACCCGGGTATTCAATCGCCTGGTCAGAAAAATTTCACCACCTCGGCTCAGGTTCAATGTACTGCCATCAGGCCTCAGATCCAGGAAAGCCAATCCCTCAGTGTCATCAGCACAATTTTTCGACAGGTTCATCATGGCCAGCTCCGGAATATCTATGGCGTCCAGTTCCAGATCAGCAACATGGACCAGGCCGGCAATATCCTGAATCCGATTCTTTCTGGCAGCCACGGCATAAACCATATTTGCCTGTGACCGGTAGGCTCCTTCGGGCACATCAAACACTGTAATCGCCATCTCTTCTATGGGATGACCCACCAGATCCTTGATCTTCCATTTGATAGCCCCGGCCATTTCATCTTCTGCCACATTGGGAGCTTCCACCAGAAGCAGCTTGTAATCTTCAGGCGATACAACAAAGCAGGTGTTTGTTCCCTCGAGGTTCAGTTCCCTCACTTTTTCCCCCAGGGCACCGGCGCACTCTTCAGATCCTGAGGCAGGGATAACTTCACAGTGAATAAGCTCAGGCACGTCATTCACGTAGGCAACATGGGCCAGGGTCAGGTTGTCCGGTGTGGCATACAACCCAACCATTCCATCCTTACCCTGTGTTTTATTAAAAAGTTTTAACAAAACTTGCCTCTTGTTCAGGTTATTAAGATAGCTCATGAATTCAGACTGGGAAGCCCATAGCCACTTGCAGCCATTCTAAAAATTTGGTGCGCAATTCTAAGTAACCTGGGGTTGAGAAAGTATGGGAAAAACTCCCTTTTCCTCCTATTATCACACCGGGTCACAGCATTGCTTGCATTGTGGGCACAGTATCATTTTTAACCTCTTACCTCGAATTTTTCACAAATACAAGCAATATCCTCCTATTTTTAATAGATTTTTTTATGTTTAACATAGTATTTTTTGAACCAGAAATCCCCCCCAATACGGGCAATGCCATCCGCCTGTGCAGCAATACTGGAAGTACCCTGCACTTGATTGAACCCCTGGGCTTCGAACTGGATGACAAACGCCTGCGAAGAGCCGGGCTGGATTATGCAGAATTCAGTGAATTGAAAACCTACCAAAACTGGTCTGCATTTTTGGAGATGCAGCAACCGGAGCGGATTTTTGCCGCGAGCACAAAGGGGGATACACTGTATTCTGACGTAATGTACAGGACAGGTGATTACTTGCTGTTCGGCCCAGAAACCCGTGGATTGCCGAACACCATCAGGGAGTCGGAGGAAATCACCAAAGTCATCAGGCTGCCCATGACATCGTCAAGCCGTAGCCTGAACCTTTCTAACACCGCAGCGGTTGTTCTCTACGAAGCCTGGCGACAACTGGGATTCAAATAAAACAATATTTTTCAATGGCTTATAAAAAAGGCCGCCTGGATCCCAGACAGCCTTTTTATCTCACTATCCTACTACTGATGGAAGGACCTGTATTTCTCCGCCCTCCCGAACAGACAAATTAGTGAGAGTCTGTTCCTGCACCATCCGCACCTTCAATGCTCACTGGGGCATCAGGTGCAACCTGTTTTGCCTGCTGCTGCTTTGCCTGCATATAGACGTTTTCGAAGTTGATCGGTGCCAGTAACAGAGCCGGAAAACTTCCCCTGGTAACCAGGGCATCAATAGCTTCACGCCCGTAGGGGAAAAGGACATTGGGACACGCAATAGTAAGCACTTGCTCAAGCTGCTCACCATCAAGACCGCGGATTTCAAAAATTCCTGCCTGCTGAACTTCAGCCAGGAAAACGGTTTTGTCTTCCTGTTTAACATCGGCTGTCAGGCGCAGAACGACTTCGTAGACACCTTCATCAATCTTGTTGCTGCGATTGTTGATACTGAAATTGACCTGGGGGTTGTACTGCCGACGAAATACATCCGGTGTGTCCGGTGCCTCGAAAGAGGAATCCTTCACATAAACTCGCTGTACGCCAAAGCGCTGGCCTGAGTCACTCCCCTGTGGCTGCGCCGCTGGATTTGCTTCTTGCTGATCGTTTTCTGCCATGATCTACCCTTATAAAAGTTGTTATTCTGAAACCCGGTGCTGTTCCCGCCCTAGCGAACAGTTGGCAACCCCTGGGTTTGCCATTCCGCCATTCCTCCGCTCATGCGGACAACAGCATTGAAACCATTTTCTTCAAGCGTCTTGACAGCATCCCCGGACTGGTGACCCACCTGGCAGACAACGACAAGGGTCTTGTCCCGATGTTTTTCCAGTTCCACAGCACGCTCTTTCAATTTCGCCAGGGGGATATTGATGGCATCGGTAATATGACCACCGTCATAGGCTTTCTTGTCCCTGATATCGAGTATCACCCCCTCATCCCGGTTCACAAGCAAGATAGCCTGGTGAGGACTTAGTGCCTTTCCCGACTTTGCTTTCTGGTAAAGAAACAGTGTGACAGCCAATGCCACCCAGATTCCGGAAAGAATCCAGTGATGAAGGAGGAATTCTAAAAAACGCGCCATATGCTGCTAAAAGGTCTCAATTAAAAGAGGCGTGGAGTATACACGCCAATAAGGCGGAAGTCAGTCCAAGATTCCCCGTAAAAAGGCTGTTCCCGGCAATATCACGCTCGCAAGCATGGAAAGAATTAGTGATAATACAGCGCTGTTTTTCATTAAAAATACCTGGGCAATTCATGACCACTTCTTCCTCTCCCGCGCTTTTGCTGATTCTTGATGGCTGGGGCTATCGCAAAGATGGCAAACACAACGCCATCACCCAGGCACGCACTCCTGTTTGGGACAATCTCCTGGAAAACCATCCCCATACTCTCATCCATACATCCGGACTGAAAGTCGGCCTGCCGGAAGGCCAGATGGGTAACTCTGAAGTAGGTCATATGAACCTCGGAGCTGGCCGGGTGGTTTACCAGAACCTGACCCGCATAGACAAGGACATTAAGGATGGCGGCTTTTTCTCCAATCCGGTGCTTGCTCGGGCCGCGCAGGATGCAGCATCAAGTGGCAAAGCCTTGCATATCATTGGCCTGCTATCTCCCGGGGGTATCCACAGTCATGAAAACCAGATTGCCGCAATGATCGATCTTGCCCACCAAAAAGGATGTAACTCTATCTATCTTCATGCCCTTTTGGATGGTCGCGATACTCCGCCACGAAGCGCTGCAGCCACCATCAGTAAATTTGAAGACAAGTTTGCCAGCATGGGCTGTGGTCAATTTGCCAGCATTGCCGGGCGCTTTTACGGAATGGACAGGGATAAACGCTGGGATCGTGTTGAAAAATCATTCAATGCCATTTGCCATGGCATGGCGGAGGAAACAGCAACAACTGCCTCAGAAGCGCTGCAAGCGGCCTATGCGAGGGATGAAAATGATGAGTTTGTTCTCCCTACCACCATCACGGCAGACAAGGGTGTCGTCACCATCCAGGATGGTGATGCCGTTGTTTTTATGAACTTTCGAGCAGACAGGGCAAGGGAGCTGACCCGGGTCTTTACGGAAAAATCATTTGCCGAGTTTGACCGGGGGCAGATTCCGGCAATGCGTCATTTCGTCATGCTCACAGAATATGCCGATGATATTGATGCCGAGTGTGCCTACCCTCCGGAGAAGCTTGCCAATGTCCTGGGTGAATACCTGGCTGATCAGGAAAGAACGCAGCTGCGTATCGCCGAAACAGAAAAATATGCCCATGTAACTTTTTTCTTCAGTGGCGGCAGGGAAAGTGAATTTGATGGTGAAACCCGGATACTCGTTCCATCGCCGAAAGTGGATACCTACGATCTCAAGCCTGAAATGAGCGCTCATGAAGTCACCGACAAGCTCGTCAGTGCTATCAGAAACCGCGAGTTTGACGCCATTATCTGTAACTACGCCAACGGCGATATGGTTGGCCATACTGGTGTCTGGGATGCCGCAGTGCAGGCAGCGGAAGTGGTGGATGAATGCCTCGGCAGGATTACCCAGGCTATTCTTGAAACCGGTGGGCAATGCCTGATAACCGCTGATCATGGCAACCTGGAACAGATGGTGGATGAAGAGTCCGGTCAACCCCTGACCTCCCACACCAATGGTCCTGTCCCACTGGTGTATGTTGGCAATCGGGACATCAAACTGATGGACGATGGTTCGCTGTGTGATGTGTCGCCTACATTACTGGGCCTGATGGGGCTGGGGCAGCCCACCGAAATGACAGGACACTCCCTTGTACAAGAACAGTGATGGGATACCACGCCACAAGTACGCTTTCCAGGATCTTTTTTTTCTCATTCCTGTACGCTTTTTTTCTGCCAGCCCATAGCCAGGACAATTTCCCGGCGGAACCCTCCGAGGAAGCACTGGAAAACCTGATGTCAGCTATTGAAGACGTCCAGGCTGATATTTCAAAACGTCGTAACGAGCGCTCGTCGCTGTATAACATACTGCAGGAAACGGAAAAAAGTTTGTCTCAGGTTAGCTCCCGTATCCGGGAAATAGATAACGATATAGAGACAAACGAGACCCTGCTAACCGGCTATACAGGGCAACGGGCTGAACTCGAAAAAGAAAAAGCAAGCCAGTTATCCCTGATCCGGCAATATCTGCGCAGTGCTCACCAGGCAGGCAAACAGGAATATTTCAAATTGCTGTTGAACCAGGAAAATCCAGCGCTGTTGTCTCGCACTCTTCAGTATTACCGGTATTTCAGTGAGGCAAGATCCGAAAAAATCACCGATTTCACTCGAACAATCCGCGAAATAGAGGCCTTAGAAAGCGAGATTGCTGTCACCACTTTGAAGCTGAATGAACAGCAGCAGGCACTGGCCCAGCAGCAGGCAAACCTTGAGGATGCGAGTCGGGAACGCCAGTCTTTGCTTGATGAGCTTGATGCAACACTTTCCAGCAGTAACAGGAAGCTCGAAAGCCTTGAAGCCCAGCGGGCAGAAATGGAAATTCTGCTGGAAGAGCTGCGACAATCAATTGCTAATCTCTCGCTTGGTGAACAGGAACAGGCTTTCACGGAACTCAGGGGCAGGCTTCCCTGGCCGGTAAAGGGCAGAATCCTGAATAGTTTTGGCAGCAGTTATGGACTCGGCGATCTCGACTGGCAGGGCATCACAATAGCGGCCCAGCAAGGTAGTGCTGTTCGTGCGATTCACCATGGTCGTGTTGTGTTTTCAGACTGGTTTTCAAGCTCAGGCCTTCTCTTGATAATTGACCATGGGGGTGGTTATATGAGCCTTTACGCCCACAATCAGGAGCTTTACAAGGAAGTTGGTGAGTGGGTAAGAAGCGGCGAAACCATTGCAAGCGTAGGCAATACCGGCGGCCAGCAGGACTCCTCACTCTACTTTGAAATTCGGCATGACGGAGAGTCCCAGAACCCGTCCACATGGCTGACCCGTAACTGAATTCGTTTTCCTGCAAAAACCTGCAACAAATAGACACAACACCTGTCTTATTGGTACTGGCAGGGTTAAGTAAAGCACTGCTGATTTTCTTCCAGCCTCAATTTTATCTGGAAATTTGATCGAAGACTTTTACAGCCACGTAACACCAGAAGTGATTTTATGAGTGACATAATGAATACCAGACATCGTTTTTTATCCCCACTTGGGTCCCTGCTGGCCATCAGTGCCAGCCTGTGTATCAGCTTCTCTTCGGCCCCGTTACTTGCACAGTTAGCACCGATAACCCCCCCAGCAGAGGAATCACTACCCCTGCCGCTGGATGAAGTCCGGATTTTTACGGAAGTGCTCAACCGTATTCGTGGTGCCTATGTGGAGCCCATAGATGACAAGACCCTGCTGGAAAATGCCATCAAGGGCATGCTCGCCGGTATTGACCCCCACTCGACCTATCTTGCCTCCGATGATTATGATCAGTTACAGGAAAGTACAACTGGAGAGTTTGGCGGTCTTGGCGTGGAAGTAGGGGTTGAGGACGGATTTATCAAGATTATTGCACCAATGGATGGGTCGCCGGCAGAGCGGGCAGGTGTCCAGGCCGGAGATCTCGTCATCAAACTCGACGATACGCCTGCCAGGGAAGTAACCGTTGGTGATACTGTCGATCTCATGCGCGGAGAACCTGGCACTGATATTGTCCTGACCATACTCAGGGAAGGTGTCAGCGAGCCATTCGAAGTCACCGTGACCCGGGAAATCATCAAGGCACGCAGCGTTCGCTACCGCATCCTGGAACCCGGATACGGTTATATCCGAATCGCTTCCTTTTCCACAGATACGGGAACTGAAGTGAAGGATGCCCTGAAAACGCTCCATGAAGAAAATGAGCTCAAGGGAGTTGTTCTTGATCTTCGCAACAATCCTGGAGGTGTGTTGCAGTCTTCAGTGGGCGTTGTTGATGCCTTCATTGATGATGGACTCATCGTCTACACAGAGGGTCGCGTTGAAAATGCCGAAATGCGTTTTGAAGCATCCACTGAAGACCCAAGCCAGGCCGTCCCCTTAGTAGTGCTGATCAATCAAGGCTCAGCCTCTGCCTCGGAAATTGTCGCGGGCGCTCTTCAGGATCACCAGCGAGCTATCATCATGGGCACCCCCAGTTTCGGCAAAGGCTCTGTACAAACAGTCCTGCCCCTGACCAATGACCGGGCCATCAAACTGACCACGGCGTTATATTTCACCCCCAATGGTCGTTCCATTCAGGCGACCGGAATAACGCCGGACATCATCGTCGATCGTGGACAGGTAACCCGTATTCCCCAGAGCCTTATTTCTTACAGGGAGGCCGACCTTGTTGGACATCTGGAAAACGCCACACCGGAAGAAAGGGAAGCCGCAGAGGAAGCTGCGGTAATGGCTGCTGAAACAGCATCAGAACCTCCGGAAGTGATCGTGCGGGATTATCAGCTGAACGAAGCGGTGAATGTGCTCAAGGGACTGAACATTGTGCGGCCACGTATCATGGCGGAGTCCCAGACGAAATTACTTCAGGATATTGAAGGCACCGGAACGCAGGAATAAAAGGGAGAAAGGCAAAAAGGCAAAAAGGCAAAAAGGCAAAAAGGCAAAAAGGCAAAAAGGCAAAAAGGCAGGATCGTTCGCCTGAAACTAACCGTCAAGGGTTTTATTTGGACTTATGCTTGAATTTGATGGCCAGATAAACACAATCCCTCCGGCTACCTCGAATATTTCTTCTTGTATCTTGTATCTTGCATGCCTGCACCCCTGCATCCCTGCATCTCTGTATTGATTTATCCACCTGAACAGCCTGCCTTTTACCCCTTTCCCGTTATTTCTAAACCCTGACCTCAACACCCTTCTCCGCCATAAACGCCTTGGCTTGAGGAATTGAGTATTCACCAAAATGAAAAATACTGGCCGCAAGGACTGCGTCGGCATGCCCCTGTGTAATGCCATCCACGAGATGTTGCAGATTACCCACTCCGCCTGAAGCAATGACCGGAACAGTTACAGCATCACTGATGGCCCTGTTCAGGGGAAGGTCAAAACCGTCTTTGGTACCATCACGATCCATGCTGGTCAGCAGGATTTCACCCGCCCCGTTAGTTACCATCTTTTTTGCCCATTCAACGGCATCAAGACCTGTGGGGTTGCGACCACCGTGGGTAAAGATTTCCCATTTGTCAGTCTCTCCCTCTTCTGACACCTTCTTGGCATCAATGGCTACGACAATACACTGGGAACCGAATTTTTCAGCAGCCTCCCTGACGAAATCAGGATTTTTCACTGCACTGGTATTAATGGCGACCTTGTCCGCACCGGCATTCAGCATGTCACGGATATCCTGAAGAGTGCGGATTCCTCCGCCTACCGTTAACGGGATAAATACCTGGCCAGCTATGGCACTCACTGTATCGATGGTGGTCTGGCGACCTTCATGGCTGGCAGTGATATCAAGAAAAGTAATTTCATCGGCACCCTGGTCGCAGTAACGTTTGGATACCTCAACGGGATCACCGGCATCACGGATGTCGACAAACTTGACGCCTTTGACCACACGACCATTTTCACAGTCCAGACAGGGGATGATTCGTTTCGCAAGGCTCATAAAAAATTGATATCCAACTGGCAGTTATACAACCCGTTTAAAGATAAAAGACAAAGACCTGTTGCAGCTCAATCAGAAATTACCGGGAACTGTGCATCAAGGATGGCAAGTCCAGCAACTCGTCATGTATTCGTCTTACTTTTATCCTTTTATTCTTTCTACACGTTTAACTTTGACAGAATACCTGCCTAGCTATTTCCATCCCACTCAAGAAAGTTTTTATAAAGCTGCAGACCCACTGTCTGGCTTTTTTCCGGATGGAACTGGACTGCAAAGACATTGTTCCTGGATAACGCTGCCGTAAAAGGAGTCGGGTAAGTACTTTCACCCATTACCTCATTCGCGTTTTCCGGTGAAACGTAATAGGAATGTACAAAATAGAATCGGCTGTTATCCGGAATGTTCTTCCACATGATATGGGGCTGCGATTGCCTGACACCATTCCAGCCCATATGGGGCACTTTAAGGCGATCACCGTTACCGTCCGTCATATCGGCAGGAAAGCGTTTAACATTGCCCCTGAATAGTCCGATGCAGTCTACGCCATTATTTTCCTCACTATGATCCAGCAAGGCCTGCATGCCGACACAGATTCCAAGAATCGGACGATCCTCAACCAGGCGTCGCAGCATATCATCAATACCAAGGCGCCTGATCTCACCCATGCAGTCACGCATGGCGCCAACGCCGGGAAACACAATGCGGTCAGCGGCCATGATGACTTTTTCATCGGCAGTAACAGACAGCTGCAGGTTTTCCCCTACATACTCAATGGCTTTTGCCACCGAATGCAGGTTGCCCATGCCATAATCGATGACAGCAACGCGATTCATAATTCAGGAGTCCGGATTATTTAGACAAGGTGCCCTTAGTACTGGGAACAACGCCAGCCATACGAGGATCCTCTTCCACGGCCATACGCACGGCACGACCAAACGCCTTGAACACCGTTTCTATCTGGTGATGGGCATTGTTACCACGCAAGTTATCTATGTGCAGGGTTACCTTGGCCTGATTCACGAAGCCCTGGAAAAACTCAAAAAACAGATCCACATCAAAATTGCCCACAGTGCCTCGCTTGAATGGAATGTTGTATTCAAGTCCAGGCCGACCGGAAAAGTCGATCACAACCCGGGACAATGCTTCATCCAGGGGAACATAGGCATGGCCGTAACGGCGTATCCCTGTTTTATCCAGAGCCTGGTCAAAAGCCTGCCCAAGTGTAATCCCAAGATCTTCCACTGTGTGGTGGGCATCAATTTCCAGGTCGCCTTTAGCCTCAATATCCATATCAATGAGTCCGTGGCGGGAAACCTGCTCAAGCATGTGCTCAAGGAAAGGCAGGCCGCTGGAAATCCTGAATTTACCGGTGCCGTCCAGATTAAGACTTACAGAAATTTGTGTCTCTTGGGTGTTGCGTTCAACTGACGCCGTACGGGCTGTCATAGGATCCTCTGGGCCACTTTTGGCTGCTAAATCGAAAAAACGCGATTATACGCGCATTCCGCTCCCATGTGAAAAAAGAAAACTCGAAAATTCCTTAGAATTCATTCACCTGCAAATTTTTGCTTCACCACTCACTCAGGTACACTGGCCGCCCTATGTCGAATGCATTCAGTACAAAACTCCTCGCATGGTTCAAGGACCATGGTCGCCATAATCTACCGTGGCAAAAAGACAAGACACCCTACAAAGTCTGGGTATCGGAAATCATGCTTCAGCAGACACAGGTATCCACTGTCATCCCGTATTTTGAGCGGTTCATGACTGCTTTCCCGACAGTAAAGCATCTGGCTGACGCTGAAGAGGATGCTGTGCTTCATCAATGGACCGGTCTGGGATATTACGCCCGGGCCCGCAATCTCCATAAGACGGCGCAGATAATCCAGCAGCAGTTCGCAGGCCATTTTCCGGATACTGTGGAAAAACTATCAGAACTTCCCGGCATTGGCCGATCCACCGCGGGAGCTATCATCGCTTCCTCCATGAATAAACCTGCCGTGATTCTGGATGGGAACGTCAAACGGGTCCTTTGCCGTTATTTCTGCATTGAAGGCTGGCCAGACCAGACGGCTACCCTGAAGAAGCTCTGGACGATCGCCGAAGACCTCACCCCCCGGGAAAACTGCGCTGATTACAACCAGGCCATTATGGATCTCGGGGCGAGCCTGTGTTCACGAACACGACCCGCCTGTGAGCTATGCCCATTCAATGATGCCTGCCAGGCCTTCAGAACTGGCCAGACTGATCGCTTCCCCCAAAAGAAACCAAAGAAAAAATTGCCGGTCAGATCGACAACCATGCTGGTTTTACACGCGAATGAAGGACAAAAGATCCTTCTGGAAAAACGGCCGGCATCGGGAATATGGGGAGGCTTATGGAGCCTGCCGGAAATTCCGTCCGGGGATTCTCCGGATCCCTTTTTGATGATGCATGGACTGCGCAGACAGGAACCACCACAGTCATGGCAACCAATTCGGCATACGTTCAGCCACTATCATCTGGATATTACGCCTATGCTCATCACCCTGGAAAAATCCGGTGGGGGTGTCATGGAGAAAGGTCGCTGGCACTGGTATGATCTGTCCAATCCAAGCCAGGTCGGCCTGGCGGCTCCGGTAAAAAAACTCCTCGGCGCCATGGGTGAATCCCTGGAACAGAATTTTTGAGAAAGGTGTTATGCGCAAGGTTTTTTGTAAAAAGTACCAGGAAGAGCTGGAAGGCCTCCTGACCCCTCCCTACCCGGGTCCCAAGGGCCAGGATATCTTTGACAATGTCTCAAAAAAGGCCTGGGAAGAATGGCAGGCTCGCCAGGTGCGCCTTATCAACGAGAAAGGCCTGAGCATGATCAACCCGGATGACCGCAAGTACCTCATGGACCAGATGGACAATTTCTTTGCCAATGAAGAGACCGACGAGGCCGACGGGTTTGTACCCCCGGAAGCCTGATTTTGCACGCATATCTTGACTCCCGGGCCATGCTTGGGTTTAATACGTCGCTCGCCCAATCCGGTGTTGTTTTCACAGCAGACCTCAGACAGTTTTATAGAATGAGGAGGGGAATTGGATCAAGGCTCAGATAAAATGGAAAGCGCAGTAGCCTGAAATGCCCAGATAGCTCAGTTGGGTAAACGACGAACGCCAATGAAGCAACAGCTTCATGTGAGTCGGAACGACGTCAAGCTATGCTTGACGACTGGAATGAGCAGGAGTCGTGCGAAGCACGACCGCTCCTGGATCGGAGCAAAACCAGTTCGATGTATGCCCAGATAGCTCAGTCGGTAGAGCAGAGGATTGAAAATCCTCGTGTCGGTGGTTCGATTCCGCCTCTGGGCACCATAACCCATTGATATTATTGGGCTATTATCTTCCCCTCCCTCATAAATCCCATGGCACACTCATGGCACATTGTTCCTATGTGCATTTAAGTGTTTACTTGGGACATGACACAAAAAAGTTTCACCATCCTTGAGAACAAAGTCACACTCTACAACCGTGGTGGTGGTTTAGTTTGGCACGCCAGAATCAAACTGAAGACTGGCGAATGGTGGCGATTCTCAACCAAACAAACAGACTTTGAGGAAGCAAAAGAAGTTGCCCTCAAAGAGTATTACACCACCGACTACAAACATAAAAACAACCTGCCCCAGAACACCCGTAAGTTTAAGTCGATAGCGAACTACTCAATCAAGCGAATGGAAGATGAATTGGCGCATGGTGCGGGCAAGACTGTTTTCAAAGACTATATTCGTGTCATCAACGACTACTTAATCCCCTTCTTTGGCAAATACGATATTGCTTCTATCAACATGGAATTACTCTACAAGTATTCTGTGTGGCGAGATGAAAAGATCAAAGGCAATAGAAAAGCAGCAAAACCTGGTGATCGCTATGTTGCTGCCGTTACCCAGAGCACGCTGAACACCCATAACTCAGCATTAAACCGCGTGTTTGATGAAGCACTTCTCAGGGGTTGGATAACCAACTCTATCCGCCCTACTCTGCTTAACAAAGGCAAGAAGTCAGAGAGTCGTGGTGCTTTTACTGATGAGGAATACAAAGTTCTCTACACCAAACTTAGAACCTGGTGGAAGACTGCGCACACCCAAGAAAGTAGAGAACAACGGTAAGTCCTCAGAGAGTATGTTCTCTTTCTTGCTAACACAGGTATCAGGCATGGCACAGAAGCAATCAATCTTAAGTGGAAGAACCTCGAATACTTCATTGATAAGGACGGTCAACGCTATTTGGTCATCAATGTAGATGGTAAACGAGGAAAGCGAGAGGCGATTGCCAGGCAAAATACAACTGACTATTTGGAAAGACTCAAGGACTTAAATCCAAAACTAAAGAAACTTACTCTCGATCAGATCATTGATAAGCGAATCAACACTTATCTGTTTCTCTCAGCATCGGGCAAGCGTATCTCTAGTGACGGACTCAGGGGATCATTTAGACAACTGCTGAAAGAACTTGATTTTGAAACGGGTGCTGACGGACGCGGCAGAAGTCTCTATTCACTCAGGCACACCTATGCCACTTTTGCTCTCAGAGATGGTCGTGATATTCACAAACTGGCACTGCAAATGGGCACCAGCGTCAAAATGCTGGAACAGTTCTACTCCAAATTATCCCCCCGCATGAATGCTGCAGAACACGCTGGCATTCGAACAAAATAGTGGTTGAACAGTTCAACTAGAGTTGGATTGCTCGTTATTGAGAATTAGTCTCAATAAGCACCTAAATACCCTAAAAAATATCAAAAATAATTGAAAAAAATCCTCCCAAACCCTGCCAACTCTTATAAATAACTTTTACATACAACATGGATGCTGTGTGATGACGAGAATGGTTGTGTACAAGTCACTCACTCCCACGATATCCCAGCGTGACGAGTCATACTCAATAACAACTAACGGTAAGCAAATGCTGTTGTCAGAAAAACTGGAAGTAACCAAGTGTGCAGGCAATGTCTAACTCGCAACCTGCATTGAACATATATGCTTGTAGCGGTGTATATGTCATCCGTTGGGCATCGTGCAAGCGATGCGTGAGAAGGGGTAAAAGGAGAACGCTAACCTACCTTACTAATGAATATTAGTCCCTTGCTACAGCATCTATGGAACTCGCATAAAGGCGATGGATGTAACTTACTCTTGATGGGTGAGTTGCATCCACAGAATCTGCATAAACGCTTATTCAAATGTTACTAATAATAAATACTTGATACTCATCAACGTCTTTAGACGTTGATGCCTCACGTAGTGAGGAGAATGATATTACTTTTCTAAAACTTATTGGAGACAAGCAATGGAACAAGACAAGACGAAAATAAACTTTTACATAAACAAGAAAGAATATGATGCTTTCAAGCAAAATGCTTCTAAACAAGAAATGTCAATGTCGGTGTTACTTAGGAACATGATAAAGGAATCAAATAAGCAAAGTTTGAATCCTGTAAGGACATAATCATGAATATTGATAAGGCAAAAGCAAAAACGCTGATAGACAAGACAAGGAACTTTGATGGAGTCCTACTAACCAAACATGATTCTGCTAATGATAGAAGAACTGAGTTAGCAAATATCAAAAGAAGGTTAGATGGTATACAAGGAACAAAAGAATATGTTGTATGTGTGTTTGAAGTCTGAAACCCAGAATCCGATGTATGGACTATCTAAATCTTCCACTCCATAATATATAGCAAACCATTAATTAATGGGTATGTATATTATGAAGTTATTCTCGATATTAGGCGCATTTTTGTTTTGTTCTGCGGCCTATTCATACGAAATAGCAACCTATGAAAATGGCCTATTGAATCTCCCTACTTTTAAATTAGGTCAGCAGGTGTATACGGATGTTGTCCTTGAGCTGGTGGATAACGATCTACTACGTATAAAGTCTATAGGAGGCGTAAAGAAAGGCTTTAAAGGTGAAGTAGTCTCTAGATATGACAAAATTTCAAAGGTTGTAAATATCGACTATATGGCAACAGGAGAAAACACTTATAAAAATGTCGAGTTACAAGTATCTAAAGGTCCGAAACTAAAGATCATTAATTCTATTGAACTATTTGATGGCGAGAGAACAGCTATTAATACCCCTGAAAAATATTTATCTGTAGTAGCTGAGGGTGATATTGGGGCAACACTAATCACTCTTTCAGTTATAGATATAAATTTGGACGGGATGAACGATATTGTTGCGCACTACTGGGGCGATCAACCAGATCCTGACTCATTGCCTGATATTTATACAGGGCCTGTAAAAAATAATTTGGTAATTTATTTACAGGACGAAGGTAGAAAATTTCATGTTGGGACTAAAGAAGTATTAGGTTCTGATTATATAGATCTCGAAGGCGCAAGTAGAAAGCGTGTTATCGGAGACTTTAACTTAGACGGTTACCCTGATATAGCTTATGCCATGAACAAGGAAGATGGAAGGAAACTAGCTAGACCCTCAGCGGAAGGAGAGCCTTGGGCGGCAAAGGCTGCAATATTGATTTCCAATGGTGATGGGTCCTACAGGGTTGATTTATTATCCCCTGAGAACTTCTATCATTCAGTCGACACTAGAATCACAAGTGAGGGGTATATAGATATTGTTTTTAATAGCCCAAATTTTGACAATTCACCAGCTGTTGCCTATAGATATATAAATAATAAAGCGGAGTTAGTAAAGGGTTATCCTTATCTTAGCTCTGCATCAAATACATTTAAAAAGGTTGTGCAAAATGATTACTCAGACCAATTAATATCTGAGATGACCTTGGATGATCAGTACCAGGTAGTTGGTCTATTCCAGGAAGACGACGCAGGGAATTGGGAAAACATAGATCAATTTGATTTTAATGCTGATAGTGACTATACAAAAATAACATGCGACGAATGTGATGTAGTAGAGGAATGGCGGGCTTATCGCTTTAATGGAGTAAATAGATATGGATTAGCTATCTTTGAGTCATGCAGTATTTTATCTGCCCCTGATGGCGAAAATATATTTATAGTTCAACTATCGAGCTATCTTCTTCCCGAACAACTAACAGATGGAGTGAACGTAATAGATCATTGG